>Ga0209172_10000170_pt1 | contig 197942 bp, 189 predicted proteins | sample LarsenN4metaG_FD_184113 | JGI IMG/M metagenome (GOLD analysis project Ga0209172, IMG submission 184113) | Hot spring sediment bacterial and archeal communities from British Columbia, Canada, to study Microbial Dark Matter (Phase II) - Larsen... ... | reverse complement strand
GGCTGGATCAGGCTTGCGCCCATTGTCCAATATTCCCCACTGCTGCCTCCCGTAGGAGTCTGGGCCGTGTCTCAGTCCCAGTGTGGCTGATCATCCTCTCAGACCAGCTACGGATCGTCGCCTTGGTAGGCCATTACCCCACCAACTAGCTAATCCGACGCGGGCCCATCCAACGGCGATAAATCTTTCCCCCGAAGGGCGTATCCGGTATTACCCCAAGTTTCCCTGGGCTATTCCCGACCGTAGGGTAGGTTCCCACGCGTTACTCACCCGTCTGCCACTCTCGTATTGCTACGAGCGTTCGACTTGCATGTGTTAGGCCTGCCGCCAGCGTTCGTTCTGAGCCAGGATCAAACTCTCAAGTTGAAAGTTCCGATCTGGCTGGCTTGGAGGTCACTCCAAGGAATCTCTGCGTAACGGGCACCTTCACACGAGGCGCGTTCCTGCGCGAGTTGCCCCGCGCCGGCGCGCCATGGTGATGGCTGAAACGCAGAATTCGCCAGAGTTCTGTTCGACCCATGACGCGCTTGCGCGCACCACGGATCCGCCAGGACTCCGCCGCCTGCGTTTCCCTTTCTTCAAACCACTTGTCAAAGAGCGCTGGGGCCGGCGACCGCACGCGAACGGCGCAGCTCCTGCCGCCCCGTCGCAGGGAATGCGAGACAGACCACCCGGTCACCCAGGGAAGCCTCGCGTCCAATCCGGAGATTGCCTGCCCATGGCCGCGCACCAACACATGGCGCGCGAGCCACCGGTAAATAAACTCAACCCACCTCCGTGTCAACGGGCTCGAGCAACATTTTTTGCTCTCGGGACAGAGGAGGCACAGGTGCCATCCTGCCGCAAAACCGCCCCCATTGGAAGGCACTCAACACTCGGGAATCGGTGGAAAAATCGTCCGGAGCGCAGGCGGCAGGGGAGCCGGCAGAGCCTGCGTTTGACAGCGCCCCGGCGACATGGCGATGCTTGGCCTTCGCAGGGGCCGACTGGGCCTTTAACCAACGGGGGACGGCGGGGGATGCACAGCAGGCGCCACGCGCCCCTCGGGCGGCGGCGAGTCACGGTAGGCCTGGTCCACCCCCAGGCCCGCTCGCACGCCTATCTGGCGCGCACCCGGCGGCCCCCTGGGGACATCTACGTCAGCGATCACGCCGACAGCCGGCAGAGCGGGCGCTTCCGCTGGCTTCTGAGCACCTGCCTGGCTGGCGCGGTGGGCGTCCTCGCCATTCTCGTCGTCATCGCCGGCTCGACGGACACCCGGGAGGGCCAGGGGGGCCTGCTGCCCAACCTCAGCCGTGTCAGCGAGAATTCCCTGGTGTCGCTGCGGCTACCGTCAGCTCGCGTGGACGGCCTGCGCTGGGCCATACCCAAGGCCGACCGCCTGCTCATCCCGAGCGGGGCCATGGCCACCAAGTTCGTCATTCTCGACGCCGTCCGCCAGCGCCGCGGCAATCGCGACTACATCATGAACAAGCCCTACGTGCGGCTGGTGGCTCGGCTCGGGCCCATCACCAAGGCGCAGGCCCTGCGGGTTCCCCCCTTCAATCCCTTCAAGCTCTACGCAAACACCACGCCCCTCGACTCCGCCGAGCGCTCGGAGGACGGCCTCCAGGACGCCAACGTCAGGATCGTCGAGCTCCTGGGCGGGGTCCTGCCGGGCGAGGACGGCCAGGAGCTGAGCGCCGAGGAGGTGACCGACCTGGTGCTGCGGGCGCTGGCCCCGACCGAGCCCGACCTGGCGCGCGCACTGCAGACGGCCGAGGGCGCCGACCGCGCCGGCGCGGCCGCGCTCGAGCCGCCGTCAGCCAACACCTCCGTGCTGCTCAAGACGGTGTTCGAGACCGACGACGCGCTCGAGGACCTGGAGGGGCGCGAGGTGCGCGTCGTGACGGCCCAGCGCGGCGACACCCTGGTGCGCGTGCTCATGCGCATGGGGGCCGAAACCTGGCAGGCGCGCGCCATGTCGGACGCGGCCCGCAACGCGCTTCCCGAAGGTGCGCTGCAGCCCAACCAGGAGGTGCACGTCACCCTGGTGCCCTCGGTGGTGCGCGCCAACCGCATGGAGCCCGCACGTTTCAGCGTGTTCGGCGAGGGGCAGCTGCACCTCGTCACGGTGACGCGCAATGCTGCCGGCGAGTTCGTGGCCAGCGCCTCCCCGATCGACGAGCGGCTGGCGCGCGCGGAGATGCTCGACGACGAGCAGCCACAGGCCTCGAGCCTTTATGCCAGCATCCATCACACCGCCGAGCTGCAGGGCGTTCCGCCCGAGGTGATCCTGCAGGTCCTCAAGATCCACGCCTACGAGACGGATTTTCGCCAGCGCGTGCGTGCCGGCGACGGCTTCGAGCTGTTCTTCGACGTGAAGGAGGAAGACAAGGGCGTGGACGGCTCACTGGGCGAGCTGCTCGCCACCGCCATCACCTCGGCCGGCGAGACCCACAAGTTCTACCGGTTCCGCACCCCCGACGGCGCGGTCGACTACTACGACGCGGAGGGGAACACCTCGCGAAAGTTCCTGATGCGCCGGCCAGTGCGCGGCGAGGACGTGCGCCTGACCTCCGGCTTCGGCATGCGCCGGCACCCGTTCCTGCAGGTGCCCAAGATGCACACCGGCGTCGACTGGTCGTGCGCCATCGGCACTCCGATCATGGCCGCCGGCAGCGGCGTCATCGAGGAGGCGGGACGCAAGGGCGAGTACGGCAACTACATTCGCATTCGCCACCCCAACGGCTACAAGACCGCCTACGGCCACATGTCGCGCTTCGCCGCCGGCGTGAGCGAGGGCGTCAAGGTGCGCCAGGGCCAGATCATCGGCTATGTCGGCACCACCGGCATGTCGTCCGGCCCGCACGTGCACTTCGAGGTGCTGGTCAACAACAGCTTCGTCGACCCCATGTCGATCCAGGTGCCGCGCGAGCGTCAGCTCACCGGCAAGCAGCGCGCCGACTTCCAGAAGGAGCGCGCCCGTATCGACGACCTGATGCGGCGCAACCCGGTGTCCACGCGCGTGGCAACCGCCAGCACGCGCCCATGAGCCGGCTGTAGCGGAGCGGCCTTCCGGCGCGTGGGCGTCCACACGCGAGCTTGCGCTGGCCGCGGCCTTGCACCGCTCACGCCCGGCGCAGCTCGGCGATGGTGGTAAACGGCGCAATGTGCTCGAGCGCGGTCTTCACGTCCACCACTACGGGCCCGTCGTGGGCCAGCGCCTGCGCCACCACGCGGTCGGCCTCGGCGATCGAGGCTATGGCGAGGCCTCGGGCACCGAAGCTCTCCGCCCATCTGGCAAAATCGGGGTTCCTGAGCCCGGTGCCGTGCACGCGGCCCTTGTAGGCCGCCTCCTGGTGCATGCGGATGGTGCCGTAGCTGCCGTTGTTGGAGATGAAGGTTTTGACCTTGGCCCCGTACTGCACGGCCGTGGCGAGCTCGCCGCCTGTCATGAGCGCGCCGCCGTCGCCCAGGAAATGGATCACCTGCCGGCCGGGGCAGCGCAGAGCGGCGGCAATCGAGGCCGGCATGCCGAGGCCCATGGCGCCGCCGACGCAGCCGACAAGGAGGTGCTCGCCGGAGAAGGGGAAATGCCGGTGCAGCCAGCCCGAGAAGTTGCCGGCATCGGTGACCAGGATGGCGTTCCTCTCCGCCCGCTTGGCGAGCGAAGCGGCGACCGCACCCATATCGAGCAGGCCGTCGGCAGGCGCCGCCCAGGCCATCGCGTTGACCACCGGCTCATTGAGCGCGCGCAGCCATGCCGCACGCCCGACCGGCGCTTTGCCGGGCACGGCGGCCAGCGCCTCGAGGAACGCGACCGGGTCTGCCACAACGCCCCTGGCCGCGTAGTTGCGGCCGATATGGCAGGGGTCGTCGAGCACATGCACCAGCGGCTGACGCGGCACCGGCGAGGCCGGCAGCGTGTAGCCCTGCGTCGTCACCTCTGTCAGCCGGGTGCCGACGGCGAGGATCAGATCGGCCCGCCCGTAGCGCTCGGCGGCGACCTTGGGGATCTTGAACCCGAGATGGCCGGCGTAGTTGGGATGGGTGTTCGGAAAGTAGTCCTGGCGCTTGAAGGACAGCGCGACAGGCAGGTGGTGCGCCTCCGATGCCGCCAGCAGGGCGGCCCGGCCCCGCGCCGCGCCGACCCCGGGCCCGCCCGCAATCACCAGCGGACGCTCGGCGCCGGCAAGCAGGGCGGCGACCTCGGATACCGCCTCGGCCGATGGCGGGCCCCCCCGCGGCACGCCCATCGGCTCGACCACGGCCGCCTCGGCGCGCTCCTCCAGCATGTCCTCTGGCAGGACAACCACCACCGGCCCCGGCGTGGGCGCCTGCGCCTCCACGAATGCGCGTGCCACGATCTCGGGGATCCGCACCGGGTCGTGAACGAGATGCACGGCCTTGGCCATGTCGGCAAATGTCTTGGCGTAGTCGATCTCCTGGAAGGAGCGCCGCCCGATCTCGCCGCGCGGCACCTGCCCGACGAACAGGACGAGCGGCACGGCATCCTGCTCGGCCACGTGCACCGCGATCGAGGCATTGGTGGCCCCGGGGCCGCGGCTGACGAAGGCGATCCCGGGCCGGCCGGTCACCTTGGCGTCGCCGACGGCCATGAAGCCCGCGCCGCTCTCGTGCCGGCAGACGATGGTCTCAATGGCGTTGCTGTCGTGCAACGCGTCGAGAACGGCGAGATAGCTCTCTCCTGGGACGCAGAAGATGCGGTCGACGCCGTGGGCGGCAAGGCAGTCGACGAGGAGGTCCGCGGCGCGGCGTGGCATTGGTGCTCTCCAGGCGAATGGGGCGGGGAGGCTGCGGGGGGCTGCGGGAGCACACATCCAAGCACAGCGTGCGCGGCGTGGCCACCGCCGGCTCCCCGTCAGGCCCCCCAGGCGGCGCCTCGGCCCTCAATGCGCGCCGAACAGATGCAGGGCATTGGGTGCCGCCAGGCCGATCGCCGAGAAGGCAAGGCCGATCACCCCGAGGCCGATGGCCCCCCACAGCAGGTAGACGACCTGGGTGATGAGGTAGGCGGAGGCGAGCACGATGGCGATCTGGAAGGCCGCCGAGCCGAACTCGTAGCTGTGGTACTTGGCCATGGCATGCTCGCTCTTGGCCTGGAGGCCGCGGGCACGCGCGGAAAGCTCCTTGCGGCCCTCCTGCGTCTCCGGCTCGCTCTCGTAGCGCGCCGCGCGCGCCTTCCACTCATTGATCCGCTTGTCGAGAACCTCTCTGACCGCCGGGTCCCTGGCCAGCCGCAGGTCGACCTCCATCTGCTCGGCGGCGGTCTCCATGGTGGTCTTGCGGATGGTCTTTGCCTGGAAGAAGGCCCATAGATTGGACGCCTCCACGTTGTACTTGAGCGCGTCGGTCTGGGCGCTCTTGCCTAGCGTCTCGGCGATGGCGAGAAAAAGCGCCAGGACCGAGATGAGAATGGCAATTTTCTTATTCTCGCCTTCCACGAGGCCGTGACCGCCATGGCCGTGCGACATGCTTGCCTCCCTGTGGCCTATCCGGGCGGGGACCCGTCCGACGGCTGGGTTTCGCGCCGGCCGGCAAGTAAGCGCAATCGCGGAGAAGGGCCAAGCCCCCGGAACCGCGACCAGTTGGCAGCCCGCTCCATGCGCCCGGGGCGGTGCGCGATCAGACGACCACCACCTCGAGGTCGCCGACGCCGTCCACGTGTCCCCGCAGGCGGTCGCCCTTTCTGATGGCGCCGACCCCGGCGGGCGTGCCGGTAAAGACAAGGTCGCCGGCCTGGAGCTCGAACAGGCCGGACAGGAACTCGATCTGGTGAGGAACATCCCAGATCATCTGGGACAGATCGCCCGACTGGCGGCGCTCGCCGTTGACCTCGAGCCAGATTGCCCCCTTGGCGGGGCTCGGCACCTCAGCCGCCGGCACCAGGGCCGTGCAGGGTGCGGACTTCTCGAAGGCCTTGCCCACCTCCCACGGCCGCTGCAGCTTCTTGGCCTGTGCCTGAAGATCGCGCCGCGTCATGTCGATGCCGACGGCATAGCCGAACACGTGGCGCAAGGCATCGGCAGCCCTGATGTTGGTGCCACCGGACTTCAGCGCCACCACCAGCTCGACCTCGAAATGCACATCGCTGGTGGCGGGCGGGTAGGGAAAGCGGCCGTCGGTGACGATGTTGTCCGGGTTCTTCTGGAAGAAGAAGGGCGGCTCCTTGCTCGGGTCGTGGCCCATCTCGCGGGTGTGCTCGGCGTAGTTGCGCCCGACGCAGTAGATGCGGTGGACGGGAAAGAGCTTGTCGGAGCCCCTGATCGGCAGCGCCGGCTGCGGTGGCGGATCGATGGCGTAGCGGGGGGTCATGGGCGCAATCCCGTCGATTCGGAGGCCGCTTCTGGTAGGGCAAGTGCGCGGGGGCCGCAAGCTTGGCCCGGTGTCGCAGGCGGCTATTTGCGGGTCGGGAGGGCCGGTTCGCCTCGGTTGAGGCTGGCGGCTGATCTTCTCATCGAGCCCGACGCCGATCTCGACCAGTTCGGCGACCTCGGCTGGGTCAAGCCCTACCTCGAGGAGGCGCGGGCCGCGATCGCGCGGGGCGAGAGCATCTCTCTGGAAGAATTCAACGCGCACGTCGACGAGCGGTTATCCAAGCTCCGGTGAAGCCGGACGCGAGCGAGCGCGCGCCGGACGGCGACGCGGCGCACGTACTGCGCATCGTCCACGGCCGGCGGAACACCACGCCGCAGCTGATCGCCCGGGGCCGCCGGCCTGACGGCCCGAGCCGAGTGCCGCCTTACTCGAATTTGGCGGGAGAGGAGAACGGCCGGGTGGCATCCACCACGAACATGACGAGCTGGTCGAGCGCGGTGGTGCCGGCGCTAAAGACCTCCATCGGCATGTCGGCACCGTGCCCGTTCATCGCCTGGCCGGCGTCGGCATAGCTGACGCCGTGGGGCGTGCGCTGGCCGAGGCGGCCGGAAAGCACGTAGAAGGCCTCGGAGCCGGGATGGGTATGCACCGGCGTCTTGGCTCCCGGAGGACCGCTCGCATGATTGATGCGCAGCAGGTACGCGGGCGCCACGATGGGCGGGACGGGCCCGATCTCGGCAACCTTGCTGCCGCCGCGGCCGGCGTCGCCCTTGGCGCCGAGCGTGAACAGCCAGACCTTGCCGGAGATCTCGGCCGCGATCGATGTCGGCCCGGCGGCCGCCTGTGCGGCAGCCAGCGTCGGGAAGTTCTCGATGTGCCAGTAGTGAGGACCCGCCGGCAATTGCGCAAGCTTCTTCTCGGCGACCGGCTTGACGACGAGCGGCGCCTGCGCCGTCGCGGACGACGACAGCAGCGGGCCCGCGGCACACAGCAAGACCGCCAATGCCAGGAAACGACGGCGAGCGGGTACTTGCGCGGCTCCGGCGACGGAAGGGAAACAACGGCTCATGGCAGCCTCCAGCAGCAGGACGTCGATGCGAACGGGGGCGGCTGGCGCCCCGTCCGTGGTTGCCGAATGATGGCGCGACGCGGGCCCCGCCGCTTTCAGGCGGTCTCAATTTGCGCTTAGGGTTGCCTCCATCTTTCCTTTGTGGTCATCGTGCTAGGGTCGGCGTCGCGCGGTCGAGCAGGATCGAACTTTGCGCTATCTCTTCGAGGACTGTGAACTCGACACCGATCGCCGCGAGCTGCGGCGCGGCAACGAGCTGGTGTCGGTCCAGCCCCAGGTCTTCGATGTCCTCGTTCACTTGATCCGGCACAGGGACCGCGTGGTGAGCAAGGACGAGGTGCTCGCCGCCGTCTGGAGCGGGCGCATCGTCTCCGAGTCGGCGCTGTTCAACCGGATCAACGCGGCCCGCAGCGCGATCGGCGACACGGGCGAGCGGCAGAGGCTGATCAAGACCCTGCCGCGCAAGGGCATCCGCTTCATCGGCCAGGTTCGGGAGGACAAGAGGCCGGGTGCGGCGCCGGCAAGGGTCGTGCCGGCGCAGCTGCCGCTGCCCGACCGTCCTTCCATTGCGGTGCTGCCGTTCACCAACATGAGCGGCGACCCCGACCAGGAGCACTTCGCCGACGGCATCTCCGAGGACCTGATCACCGGGCTTTCGCGCATCCGCTGGCTGTTCGTCATCGCCCGCAACTCGAGCTTCGTCTACAAGGGGCGTGCCGTCGATGTGAAGCAGGTCTCGCGCGAGCTCGGCGTGCGCTATGTGCTGGAAGGCAGCGTGCGCCGAGCAGGACGGCGGCTGCGGATTGGCGCACAGCTGATCGACGCGACGACGGGCGCACACCATTGGGCGGAGCGCTACGACCGCAAGCTCGGCGACATCTTCGCCGTTCAGGACGAGATCACCAGCGCCGTCGCGGCCGCGATCGAGCCCCATCTGTTGGCAGCGGAGGCGGTGCGCGCCCTGGCGCGCTCGCCCGACGACCTCGACGCCTGGGAGCTCGTGACCCGCGCACAAGCTCACGTGTGGCGCCTCACTCGCGCGGATTACCAGGCGGCGATCGAGGCGCTCGAGAGCGCTGTCGAGACCTATCCCGACTACGCGCCGGCGCGAAGCCTGCTCGGCTTCTGCCTGGTCTTTGCCGCACACATGGGCTGGCTCGATCGCGAGCGGGGGCTGCGCGACGGCCGCCAGCATGCGATCCGAGCCATAGCGTTGGACGACCGCAATCCCTGGGGGCACATCGCGCTCGGCTATTCGGCGCTCATGGAGCGGCGCACCGAGGAGTCGATCGCGGCGTTTTCCCGCGCGGTCGACCTCAACCCGAACTCGGCGGCGGCGCATTCGCATTTGAGCCGCGCCTTCGCTTTCGCGGGGCGGGACGGCGAGGCCATTGCGCATGGCCAGGAGGCGATGAGGCTGAGCCCGCTCGATCCCGAGATGGCGCTCTTCCTCGGTGCCATCGCGGTCGCGCACTTTGCGGCCGGGCGATACGCCGAAGCGGCCCGGTTCACGGCGGAGGCCCTGCGGCTGCGGCCTGGGTTCCAGGGCGCACAGCGTCTGCGCTGCGCAAGCCTGGCGCAGGCGGGGCACACGGAGGAGGCGCGTGCATTCCTGGCGACGGTGCGACGCGAGCAGCCTCAGCTGTCACTCGGTTGGATCAGGGCGAGCGTTCCCTACCAGACGCCGCAGCTGATGGAGCGCTTCCTGGGGGGCATGCGCAAGGCCGGACTGGGCGACGACTAGTCTAGGGGCCCTCGGGGAGACGAGGGCCGCCAGCCGCGGCGGGGCGCCGGAGGGCAGCTGCGATTGCGCGATCGGAAAGCCGATCGTGGACGGGATCAGCGCAGGCGCGCGTTGATGGCCTCGAGCGCCCGCGAGCCGGGGCACAGCTCGGAAAGGGGCACCGCATTGAGGGGGCGCGCGTCGGTCGCGAGGATGTCGTGCATGTCCTGCTGCTGCTCGTCGATGTAGAGCAGGCCGGTGGCCACGGCGCCCTTGGCGGCATTGCTGCGGATGGTGGCAATGGCGGCGTCGGCGTCGCGCGGATCGTGGCCGGAGCTCAACTTGTGCAGCACCAGACGCGAGCCGTCGTGCAGCGCGATGGCCGTGGTGCTTCCCTCGGCATAATCCACCGTGATCTCCTCCTTCGGCTCGACGTAATCGAGCTTGTTCTCGGAGGCCATGTTGTGGGCGCGCACCCAATCGTAGCTCTTGGTCGAGGTGGGATGGTTGTTGAACGTGACGCAGGGGCTGATCACGTCGAGGAAGGCGAAGCCGTTGTAGCTGATGGCCGCCTTGAGGAGCGGAATGAGCTGCGCCTTGTCGCCGGAGAAGGAGCGGGCGACGAAGCCGGCGCCGAGCTGGATCGCGATCTGGCACAGGTCGATGGCATCGAACGGATTGGCCTCGCCCTTCTTCGACGGCGAGGTCTTGTCGTTGGTGGCGGAGAACTGGCCCTTGGTGAGGCCGTAGCAGCCGTTGTTCATGACGATGTAGGTCATGTTCACGCGCCGGCGCACGGCGTGGCAGAACTGGCCGAGCCCGATGGAGGCGGTATCGCCGTCGCCCGAGACGCCGATGTAGACGAGGTCGCGGTTGGCGATCGCTGCGCCCGTCGTCACCGACGGCATGCGCCCGTGCACGGAGTTGAAGCCGTGGCTGCGCGAGAGGAAGTAGGTGGGCGCCTTGGACGAGCAGCCGATCCCGGAGATCTTGGCGATGCGATGGGCCGGCAGGTCCATCTCGAAGCAGGCCTCGATCAGGGCCGCGGTGATCGAGTCGTGACCGCAGCCGGCACACAGCGTCGACATTGTGCCTTCGTAGTCGCGCCGGGTGAGCCCCAGGGCATTCCTGGGCAGCGCCGGATGATGGGCGACCGGCTTGGCGATGTAGCTCATGGCGTCGCTTTCCTCACTCGGCCGCGGCTTGCGCGGGACGCAGCGCCCGCACCACGGCGCCGTAGACGAACTTGGCCGTCATCGGCATGCCGTCATAGTTGAGCGCCGGCAGCAGCTTCTCCCCCGGCACGTCGGCCTCGGTCATCAGCAGCGAGCGCATCTGCGCGTCGCGGTTCTGCTCGACCACGAACACGCGATCGTGGGCGGCGCAGAAGGCGGCCACCTCGCGCGTGAAGGGGAAGGCCTTGAGGCGCAGCGCGTTGCACTTGATGCCCTCGCGCTCGAGCAGGTCGAGAGCCTCGTGCACCGCAGGCGCAGTGGCGCCGAAGTAGAGGATGCCGGTCTTGCCGTTCTTGTCGCGGATCGTGATCTCCGGCTTGGGGACCAGCGCCCTGGCGGTGTCGAACTTGCGGCGGATGCGGTCGAGCACGCGGGCGTGGATGCGCCCGTCCTCGGTGTAGCGCGCGTTCTCGTCGTGCGAGGTGCCGCGGGTGAAGAAGGCGCCCTTGCTCGGGTGGGTGCCGGGCAACGTGCGGTAAGGAATGGCGTCGCCGTCGATGTCCTGATAGCGGCCCCAGTCGCGGCCCTTGAGGTCCTTGAACTTGTCGAGCTCCTCTGCGCTCAGCACCTTGCCGCGGTCGTGGACATGGGCGTCATCCCAGGCGAAGGGCTCGGTCACCCACTCGTTCATGCCGATGTCGAGGTCGGACATGACGATCACCGGCGTCTGCAGCCGCTCGGCCAGGTCGAACGCCTGGGCGCCCAGGGAGAAGCACTCGGTGGGGTTGGCGGGGAACAGCAGCACGTGCTTGGTGTCGCCGTGGGAGGCGTAGGCGCAGGAGAGGATGTCGGACTGCTGGGTGCGGGTGGGCATGCCGGTGGAGGGCCCGCCGCGCTGGATGTTGTACAGCACGATCGGCACCTCGGCGAAGTAGGCGAGTCCGAGGAACTCGCTCATGAGCGAGATGCCGGGCCCGGAGGTGGCGGTGAAGGCACGCGCCCCGTTCCAGCCGCCGCCGATGGCGATGCCGATGGCGGCGAGCTCGTCCTCGGCCTGCACGATGCCGTAAAGCCGGCGACCCTCCTTGGTGGTGCGCAGGCGGCGCGCGTAGCGCTCGAAGGCCTCGGCCAGCGACGTCGACGGCGTGATCGGGTACCAGGCGCAGACCGTGGCGCCGGCGTAGACCGCCCCGAGCCCGGCGGCATCGTTCCCCGACACCATGATCTTGCCCTTGGCCGCTTCGGCGTGGCGCACGCGGATCTCCAGCGGGCAGTCGAAGTGCTTGAGCGCGTAGTCGCGCCCGAGCGCCACCGCCTCCATGTTGGCGGCGATCAGCTTCTCCTTGCCCTTGAGCTGATCGGCGACGGCGCCCTGCAGAACCTCGAGATCGATGTCGAGAAGCGCCGTCAAGGCGCCGACGTAGACCATGTTCTTGAAGAGCTGGCGCTGGCGCGCATCCTTCCACTTGGCCGCGCACATCTCGGCAATGGGGACGCCCAGCACCTTCACGTCCTCGCGCGGCCAGATGCGCGGCATGGTGGAGTCGTAGAACAGCCACCCGCCCGGGACCACCTCGGCCAGGTCCTCCTTGAAGGTCTGCGGGTTCATGGCGACCATCAGGTCGATGCCGTCGCGGCGGGCGACGTAGCCCGCCTCCGACACCCGCACCTCGTACCAGGTGGGCAGGCCCTGAATGTTGGACGGGAAGATGTTCTTCGGGCTGACGGGGATGCCCATGCGGAACAGCGTCTTGGCGAAGATTGTGTTGGCGCTCGCCGATCCCGATCCGTTGACGGTGGCGAACTTCACCACGAAGTCGTTGATCCCGCTCATCGATGCTTCGGCCTCTTCAAGTTGGGTCGGCAGGGATCAGGCCCGGCGACCCGCTCGATCCTGGCTCCCGGCACGCTCGCGTCTGGCCCGGCACCCGACACCTTCTCCGACCCCGACCTAGCGCAGATAGGCATTGTGATGTGTCAGGCAAGCCTGCGACGCCTGCGCTTCAATGAACATGAACTTCTGCATGTCCCACGCTCCGGTCGGGCAGCGCTCGGCGCACAGGCCGCAGTGCAGGCAGACGTCCTCGTCCTTGGCCATGATGCGGCCGGTCTTGAGCGGGGCCGACACGTAGAGGTCCTGGCTCTTGTTGCGGGCCGGGACGCGCAGACGCTCGCGCAGCGCCGATTCCTCGTCGTTCTGAGTGAAGTTGATGCAGTCGACCGGGCAGATGTCCATGCACGCGTCGCATTCGATGCACAGCGGCGCCGAGAACACCGTCTGCACGTCGCAGTTGAGGCAGCGCTCGGCCTCCTTGACGGCGAGCTTGTCATCGTAGCCCAGCTCGACCTCGACCTTGAGGTTGCGCAGCGACTGGGCCTTGTCGGCGTGCGGCACGGCCACCCGGTGCGCCGCCGAGTAGTCGTTCTTATAGGCCCACTCGTGGATGCCCATCTTCTGGCTGAAGAGGCTGGCTCCCGGCGGCGGGCGCCTGGCGAGGTCCTCACCCCGGCAGAAGAGATCGATCGAGATCGCCGCCTGGTGGCCGTGCGCGACCGCCCAGATGATGTTCTCGGGTCCCCACGCCGCGTCCCCGCCGAAGAACACGCCCGCCCGGGTCGACATCATGGTGGTCTTGTCGACCTTGGGCATGCCCCACTCGTCGAACTCCAGGCCGATGTCGCGCTCGATCCAGGGGAAGGCGTTCTCCTGGCCAATTGCCATCAGCACGTCGTCGCAGGGAAACACGACCTCCTCGCCCGAGGGCTCGAGCCTGGGCCGGCCGTTGCGGTCGACCCCCACCTCCTTCATCTTCTGGAAGCGGACGCCGGCAAGCCTTCCGTTCTCCACGAGAAAGGCCTTGGGGGCGTGGTTGTCGAAGATGGGGATGCCTTCGTGCTCGGCCTCCTCGATCTCCCAGTCGGAAGCCTTCATGACGCGCCGCGGCGAGCGCACCGTCACCTTCACGTCCATGCCGCCGAGCCGCAGGGCCGTGCGGCAGCAGTCCATGGCCGTGTTGCCCCCGCCGATCACGACCACACGCTTGCCTATGGTGTGTATGTGCTCGAAGGCGACCGAGGTCAGCCAGTCGATGCCGATATGGATGTTGGCGGCCGCCTCGCGCCGGCCCGGGATGTCGAGGTCCTTGCCCTTGGGGGCACCGGTCCCGATGAACACGGCATCGAAGCCCTCGCTCAGCAGCGCCTTGAGGCTCTTGATCTCGTGGCCGAAGCGTGCCTCCACGCCGAACTCAAGGATGCGGTCCACCTCCTCGTCGAGTACGGAGGCGGGCAGGCGAAAGGAGGGGATGTTGGTGCGCATCAGCCCGCCGCCGGTGCGATCCTTCTCGAACAGCACGCAGGAGTAGCCGAGCGGCATGAGGTCTCGCGCCACCGTGAGAGACGCGGGGCCCGCGCCGATGAGCGCGATGCGCTTGCCGTTCTTCTGCGCCGGGATCTCCGGCATGAAGGCGTCGATTTCGCCCTTGTAATCGGCAGCTACCCGCTTCAGGCGACAGATGGCGACGGGCTTCTCCTCCACCCGGCCGCGCCGGCAGGCAGGCTCGCAGGGGCGATCGCAGACCCGGCCTAGGATGCCGGGAAAGACGTTGCTCTCCCAATTGAGCATGTAGGCCGCTGCATAGCGGCCCTGGGCGATGAGGCGAATGTACTCGGGAACGGGCGTATGGCTCGGACATGCCCACTGGCAGTCGACGACCTTGTGGAAGTAGTTGGGATTGGTAGTGTCGGTTGGGGCCATACGGCCCTTGCTTCGTGCCGCGATGTCGCTCGCCTGCATCACGCCGTCCCTGTTGCTCGCTCCCAACCGGCCATTCTAGTCGATGGGGATGCGTTATCGCATCTCGTACATGAGTTCCAGGGCTGATTTTTCAACCAGCGAACGCGGACCCGCCGGTGTGGCTCGGCCCCGCCGAGCATTCGCCTTTTGTGCAGTGCCGAAGAAGCCGCTGCCGGCCGGCGGCTCACTACCGCCGCGCGCCGGACCTTGCAAGCAGCCCTGTCAGTTGAGCTTTACGACCCCGTACAGGCGCACGCTGCGGCCGGGCTGGAGCACCTCGTCCTTCTTGAACGAGACGTGATTGCGCACCTCCTCGTCGAAGAGGTTGTCGCCCCGCAAACCGATGGTCGTCTCGGCCCCGGCCGCCCCATCGCCCTTGAAGCTGTAGGCGAGGTCGCCCGAGAGGAGTGTATAGCCGTCGGTTGAGGTTTCGTTCTCGCCGATTTTGTTCTGGTCGAAGGCGTGCAGCAAGCCCACCCGCGCATACCAGGCATCGTCGCGGTAGTAGAGGCCTAGGCCCGCCCGATGCGGCGGAATGCGCGGGAGGTTGCCGTCGCGGGCATCGTCAAACCAGGCGCGGACGAAATCGTACTGGCCGTCGATGCCCCACACGCCGCGCCCTACCCGGCCGATGTCGAGCTGGCCGATGGCCTCCGCCCCGTAGAAGACAGCATCGCGCTGCTGGAACAACACCTGCTGGAGCTCGCCGCCGGCACCGGCTGGCGAGCAGGAGACGAGCGTGGCCTCGCAAGTCTCACCGGTCAGCTGCTTGAATATGAAACCGTCGAAGCGGGTGTAGTAGGCCGAGAGATCGAAGCGCAGCTGCCCCTTGGACCGCTTGAGGCCGACCTCGTAGGTATGCGCCTTCTCGAGCGTAAGGAACGGGTTGCCGAGCTCGAAGGTGCCGGTGGCCTCGTGGGCGCCCTTGGAGAACAGCTCGGCATCGGCTGGAGCCCGCTCCACATACTGAGCCGTGAGGCGGGCGACGATGGCGAGCGGCAGCTCGTAGAGGGCCCCGGCGCTGGCGCTCCTGGGCCTGAAGCTGCGCTCGCCCATGGCGAGCATCGGGACCAGCGCGTCGGCGGCATCGAGGCCGACACCGTCGACCTTGGCCTGCTCCGCGCGTACCGCCGCCTGAAGGCGCAGCCGCTCGGTGGCCTGCAGCTCCTCGAACCAGAACACGGCGAGACTGCGGGTGCGCGCCGGCTCCAGCAACGAGTCGCCCTCGAAGGAGATGCCCCGGGCATTGCGGTCGCCGACCTGCGTGCCGACGGCGCCGCGCAGCTCACCGAGCGGCGTCCTCACGGGGAGATGCTGGATCTCGACGCGCCCCTCGGCCTCCCGGTTGGTGAATCGCGAGCCGATCTCCAGCGCCCCCTCGGGAAGCAGCAGCTCGTTGTGGGCATAGCTCGAGGCACCGAGCCAGAAGCGGACTGCATCGATCCCCATGTCACGCAAACGCCACTCGCCTCTCGACTGCACTCTATTCTGCTGAAGGTCGATGCGCTTTCCCTCCAGCGCAGCCTCACCGCCAGGAATGCCATAGAGGCTGTCGAAGCTGGAGAAGGCGACGCCGATGAAGCCATCCTTGCCGACGAAGGACGCCCCAAGCGCATAGCCCTGGCCGTCGGCAAACGAGTTGAGCTGGCGGCCCAGCGGCGTGTGGTAGTCCTCGGCGCGCCGGCGGAATGCATCGGCGTGGACGGCGAGATTGCCCGCGCCGGCCGTGACCCTGAAGGCGCCGTCGACGCCGGCGTCGACGGTGGCAATGCCGCCCCGCATCTCGGCGCTGAACCCGCGCGGAGGAATGGCATCGGGAATGCGGCCGTTGATGGCGTTGACTACGCCGCCGATCGCCTGGGAGCCGAAACGCAGCGTGGCGGGACCGCGCACCACCTCGATCTGCCGGGCGGCGAATGGATCGACGGGCACGGCGTGGTCCTCGCTCATGGCGGAGACGTCGTGCGAGCCGATGCCGTTCTCTTGCACGCGCACGCGGTAGGTGTCGAGGCCGCGGATGATGGGGCGGTTGGCGCCGGGCGCGAAGTTCGAGCCGGTGATGCCCGGCTTGAATTGCAGCGAGTCGGCAAGGTTGGGCCCCGTCGCTGCGGCAATCTCGCGCGAGGGAACAACGGTGAGGGCGACGAAGGCGTCCTCGGCGACAACCGGCAAGGCGGGCAGCGCCACTTCCGCCGGCGGCGCCGGAGACACGGCCTGCGGCACGGTCGCAGGCGAAGCCGGCGCCAGCCTTGTGACCGGGCTTGGCGTGGTTATCACGATCCCCGGCAGCTGCGTCTGCGCCGCCGCGCCGACAGCGGCGGCGCAGGTGATCGCGGCCGCCGATGAGACTGCCAACGCCGGCCACAAGCCCCCCGTCGCAAGCCGCGCCATTTTCCCACTCCCCGTCCCGAAATGTTATACTGTTACATACTGACGCCGCGGGGGGAGGCGGGCAAGATGCTGCGCTGGGCAGTTACTCTTCTTGGTGGCGGGCGTGTCGCGGATGTAACAATATAACAGAGATGACCACTGTGGCAGAGACGGGCGCGGGCAGCGCATCGGCGCCTGATGCGGGCAAGGCGGCGGCGCACACGTGGAGCGAAGGAGACCGTCCCCCCTCGCCGACCTTGAGCGCGGAACAGGCGCATCTGTTGCCGCGCGGGCTTCGCGGCGCTGACCCCGTGCTGAGGGCGGGCGCGTGGAGCCTGGCGCTCCTCGCGCACGCCGGTCTTCTCTACGCGCTGCTGCGCGAGCCTGCCGATCCTCGCGCGGGAGGGGGCGGCGAGGTCGAGGCCATCAGCGTGACGATAGTGACCTCCAACGTGCTCGAGTCGCGGGAGGCAACGCGCAGCCAGGATCCGGCGGCGGCCGCCGAGGCAATGGCCAGCAGCGACGGCGAACCCGAGACCGCTGACGCCGCGCCGTCGGCTCCACGGGACGAGGAGGCGCGTTCCCGCTTGGCGGAGGAGGTTCCAGAGACGGAGAAGCCCGCCCAAGAGCGCGCGGTGGACACGGTCCGCCCCCTGCCGCCCGAGACCCCCGACCGGCAGGCGCGGCAGCAGCCGACGACAGCCGCGACCGCGTCCGGCGGCGCGGCAGCAAGGGGCCCGGATGCGAGCGATGCGCGGGCGCGATCGGCGCCGGCAGCGGCCAGCGCTGGCACTGCGCGCGACTACGCTCGACACGTGGCGCTTGCCCTCAGCCGGTCCAAGCCGAAGGCTCCCGGCCGTTTCGGCACCGTCCTCGTGAAGTTCACAATTGCTGCGGACGGCGGCCTCGCTTCGGCCGAGATCGTCAGGTCGAGCGGAAGCCCTCGGCTTGACGACACCGCGCTCGAAGCGGTGCGCCGCACCAAGTTTCCAGCGCCGCCCCAGGGCATGTCCGTCGCTCAGCTCACCTATGAGGTCCCCTACCACTTCCGCTGATCGGGGGGCCGGCGAATTGCATCGAGACCCCGGAAGGCCCGTGCTAAGCTCTGTGGCAGGGAAGCAGCGGCGGAGGCGCCCCCGGCACATGACCAAGTCGCTCGTGCAGCAGCAGTTCGGCGCGCATGCCGCGGCCTACGCCACCTCGGGCGTGCACGCCAAAGGAGCGAGCCTTGCCCGGGTGGTGGAGCTGGTGAAGCCCGAGCGCCACTGGCGGGTACTCGACATCGCCACCGGCGCCGGGCACACGGCGGCGGCATTCGCGCCGCACGTCGCCGGCGTGATTGCCAGCGACCTCACGCAGGAGATGCTGCGCGAGTCCGCCAAGCTCGCCGCCGAGAAGGGGCTCGCCAACATGCAGACGGCGCATGCCGACGCCGAGGCGCTGCCGTTCGAGGACGGCCGGTTCGAGCTCGTCACCTGCCGCATCGCCGCGCATCACTTCCCTGACGTCCCGACCTTCGTAGCCGAGGTGTGGCGCGTGCTCGCGCCGGGGGGCACCTTCGCCCTGGTCGACAACATCTCCCCCGACGCCCTTTCGACCCCCGGCTTCTCGCCCTCCGAGCTGCGCGACGCGGCGCTCACCTACAACGCCTTCGAGAAGATTCGCGACCCCAGCCACGCGCGCTGCCTCGGCATGGCCGAATGGAGCGAGGTGCTCTCCGACACGGGCTTCATTGTCGCGCACACCGAGCGCCTTCCCAAGGACATGGAGTTCGAGCCCTGGGCCGAGCGCATGGGCTGCGACAAGGCGACGGTGGAGCGGCTGCGCGCGATGCTGGCCGGCGCGGCCCCCGCCCTTGCCGCGTTCCTCAAGCCGCGGACCGAGGGCGGTAAGCTCTGGTTTACCCTCGACGAGGCGATCGTCATCAGCCGCAAGCCGACCTGAGCCGGCGCACCTGCATGCGGCAAGAAACCTTCGGTAACCGCGAACGTTTAGCGTACCCCCGCAGCGTAGCGCAGGGGCACACATGGCCACGGCACCCGAGGACGAAATGCACCGCCTTGTGGCGGAGATCGAGCAGGAGTTGCGCTCAATCCGGCAGGCCGTTGCCGCGAGCGAGGCGCTGGACCGCAGGAGGCCGGTTCGCCAGCTGCGCCTGGCCGACGCCCTGGCCGCCCTCGACGATCAATCGCGAGAAGGAAAGACCCTGGCCCAGCGCCTGGCCAAGCTCAGGTCTTCTTGAATTGTTTACGGGCTTTCGGCTATAAGCAGGCGCATGCATCGTCCCTGCACCCTGATCGCCGCGCGAATTAGCCCCCCGGTTGCCTGAGGGCACCGGGCCGCTGCCGCGCCATTTCCGCGATCGAGTGTAAGGACCTACCCCAATGCCATCCCGAGCTTTTGCCGGCGCCGCTGCGCCGGCCACCGATGCTGCCACAGTCCGCGCCTTCTTCTTCGTCACCGCGCCTGCCGATCCGGGCCTGCTGCCACGGCTGATCGAGCCGGTGGCCAAGCTCGGCGCGGTGCCCTCGCGCGTGCATGCGTCCCGCGAGGCCGGCGACGGCAGCGAGCTCAGCGTCGACCTGCGCCTTGCCGGGGTCGCACCCCGTACAGCCGAGCTCGTCGAATTTGCCCTGCGCGCCGTGGTCGGCGTGCGCCAAGTGCTTGCGGTCGTGGAGCCGGAAGCCTGAGCCGCGGCCTGCCGCCTCTGGTCTGTGCCCGCGCCAAGCCCTATGTCTGTCGCGCTTGGGGGTGTGAAGGCGGGCCCTGGACATGGCAGGCGGCAAGGAGTGGGCTGGCAGGCGGGCACCGGGCTTGGCCGAGTTCGAGGAGCTGGCGGCGCTGGCCTGGCGCCGTCTGCCGGGCGAGTTCCGCGCCATGTGCGGGGACGTCGTCATCCGCGTGGAGGACTTCCCAACCGACGATGTGCTGCGCGACCTGAATCTGGAGAGCCCCTTCGACCTGATGGGCCTCTATCAGGGCGTGAGCCTCGACAGGAAGAGCGTGATGGACGTGCCGCGCGGGCCGGACATGGTATTTATCTACCGCCGCCCGCTGCTCGACTACTGGGCAGAGGGCGAGGAGACGCTGGGCCACCTTGTCGCGCACGTGCTCGTCCATGAGATCGGCCATCATTTCGGCCTGTCGGATGCCGATATGGCGCGCATCGAATCGGAGGCGGCCGATTGAGCGGCCACACGGAGGCAGACCATCACCGGCTCGGCAAAGCCAGCGGTTGCATTCGAGGGCCGAACCGGACAAGGATGGCGCAGTGGGGAGGCCTTGCGAGAGGGACAGCGGTCGTGAGGGGAGCGAGATTTTTCCGGCCGGCTCCGTGGGGAGCGTGCACGGTCCTCGCCGCTGGCTTGGCCTGGGGGTGGTGGACGCCGGCGGCGGCCGGGCCCACGCCCGAGGAGTACGTGGCCCACGTCGGCGGCGACGCCAAGATCGTGCCAGCCGGCCAGCTGCGCCTTGACGGCCGAAAGATGGTCTGCGGTCAGCGGCCGACCGTGCTCGACAGCAATCTCGACGACTACGGGGCTGCCTATCCTGGGTTCCTGATCCTCAATCCGAAGCTCCTGGGCAAGGTGTCAACGGCGGTGAAGCTGTGGATCCATGCCCACGAATGCGGTCACCAGTTCCGCGGCGCCGACGAGGAGGTGGCGGACTGCTTCGCCGTGCAGCGCGGGCGCGCGGAGAAGTGGCTGACCCCCGAGGGCCTCGAGGAGGTCTGCCGCTTCATCACCCCCGCCCGGGGCGACAGCATGCACTTTTCCGGCTCTCACCGCTGCGAGCTGATGCGCCAATGCTACGCTGACCCGACGCGGCGGTGAGCCCGCGGGGCCGCTCGCAGTCTGGCCCATCGAGCCGTCCCGTCCCTTGACGGGCTAGCGCCCGCCTGCCTTAAAAGGGCGCCGACCGATCCGGCGGCCGCCATTGCGGACGGGGGGTCGGCTGCAAGGAAGGCAGGACTCATGCAGAAGTTCACCAAGCTCACGGCCGTGGCAGCACCGCTGCCGATGATCAACATCGACACCGACTGCATAATCCCCAAACAGTTCCTCAAGACGATCAAGCGCAGCGGGCTCGGCAAGCACCTCTTCTACGAGCTGCGCTATGACGAGAACGGCAAGGAGCGGCCCGACTTCGTGCTCAACAAGGCAGCCTACCGGCAGGCCCAGATCCTGGTGGCCGGCGACAACTTCGGATGCGGCTCCTCGCGCGAGCATGCGCCGTGGGCGCTGCTCGACTTCGGCATCCGATGCGTCATTTCCACATCGTTCGCGGACATCTTCTACAACAACTGCTTCCAGAATGGCATCCTGCCCATCAAGGTCTCGCAGGATGACCTTCACAAGCTCATGGACGATGCCAGTCGCGGCTCCAACGCGACGCTCACCGTCGACCTGGAGAGCCAAGAGATCCGGGGACCCGACGGCGGCGTCGTCAAGTTCGAGATGGACCCTTTCCGCAAGCGCTGCCTGCTCGAGGGCCTCGACAACATCGGCCTGACCCTCGAGAGCGAGAAGGCGATCTCCGCCTACGAGAGGAAGGCCGCCAAGGCGCGGCCCTGGGCGTGAGCGCGCGTCGTCAGCGCCGCAAGCCCTGCAGATAGTAGCGGCGCCCGTGCGTGTCCCCCACGTCGATCGTCACCGGAGTGGCGTTGCCGGGGTTGATGATGACCCGGTCGTGGGGCGGCAGGGGCCGGAACACGCGCACGCCTTCCTCGATAGTGACGGTGGCCCCGTAGAACGGGCGGGGCTCGATGCGGGTGGTGACGGAATCGGCTGAGGCCGGCAGGTTGCCCAGGGTGAGGCCCGCACCCGCCACTGCAACGGCCAAGGCGAAGAAACGCATGCTCGCTACTCCAAGGTTGATACGCCCATCAACCGGAAGTTTACCGTCCGCCCGCCGGCCTTCGCCAGGGGAACTCGGCTGATGCTTAATGCGCGTCGAGCGCCTCAGACCCGCGCGCCCGGCGGCAAGGGAAAGCCGCGCAGGAGCTCGGCGGTCTGCATCGGCCTGCGGCCGGCCCGCTGCGCCACCAGCACCTGAACCGCCCCTTCGCCGCAGGCAATGGTGAGGCTCTCGTCGAGCACGGTGCCGGGCGGCCCGATGCCCGCCACGGCCCGCGTGCGCAACACCCTCACGCGCTCGAGACGGCCCTCGTGCCGGGCCTCGAACCAGGCGCCGGGCGCCGGAGACAGGGCGCGCACCTTATCGTGAACCTCCCGCGCGGGGCGGGTGAAATCCAGGCGCAACTCCGCCTTCTCGATCTTCGCCGCATAGGTGGCACCCGTCGCCGGCTGGGGCTCGCACCGCAGCCGACCCCGCTCGAGCTCGGACAGCGCCTGCAGCATCAGCCCAGCCCCCTTCTCGGCGAGCACATCGTGAAGCTCACCGGCGGTCATGTCGGGGCCGATGGCGACGGCCTCGGAGAGGCAAACGGGCCCCGTATCGAGCCCCTCGTCCATGCGCATGACGGTGGCGGCGGTGGCGGCATCGCCGGCCATGATCGCGCGCTGGATCGGGGCGGCGCCGCGCCAGCGGGGCAGGGCCGACGCATGCAAGTTGAGGCAACCGTGGCGTGGAGCGGCGAGGATCGGGGGCGGCAGGATCAGCCCGTATGCCACGACGATGCCGACGTCGGCTGCGTGCGCGGCGAAGGCGCGCTGCTCAGGTTCGCCCTTGAGGCTTCGCGGCGTGAGCACCGGCACGCCGTGCCGCTCGGCAAGCAGATGCACCGGAGACTTGCGCTCCTCCAAGCCGCGGCCGGCCGGCCGGGGCGCGCGGGTGTAGACGGCTGCGACCGCATGCGCGCCGGCCAGGATGGCAGCAAGCGTCGGCACGGCGAAATCCGAAGTGCCCATGAATACGATGCGCACGGGATTGCTATCGAGGGATGCGCCCTCGCCTCCGAGGTGCCGGCCCGGCGGCGGCCGACGCGACGGGGCCTGGCTGCGCGCCTACGCCGTCGCCTCGGCCTTTGCCTGCTTCTTGAACTTGCGCACGATGATGTCGCGCTTGAGCCGCGACAGGAAGTCGATGATGAGCTTGCCGTTGAGGTGGTCGATCTCGTGCTGGATGGCGGTGGCGAGCAGTCCCTCGGCGGTAAGCTCGCGAGGCTCGCCCTCGCGGTCGACATAGCGGACGGTGACGAGCGCCGGCCGCTCGATCTCCACGCGCACATCCGGGATCGACAGGCAGCCCTCCTCGTGCAGCCGCATCTCGGCGCCGGTCGCCACGATTTCCGGGTTGACGAGAACCAGCGGACGCGGCGGCTCCTCCTCCTTGGCGGTATCGAGTACGACCAGCCGGCGCAGAACGCCCACCTGCACCGCGGCGAGCCCCACGCCGGGTGCCGCGTACATCGTCTCAAGCATGTCGTCGGCGAGCTTGCGAAGTTCGTCGTCGACGCGCTCGACCGGCGCGGAGACCTTGCGCAGGATGGGATCGGGCAGGGTGAGGATCGAAAGCTTCGCCATGCCGCTGACATAAGATGGGACCGCCATCCGGTCAATCGCGGGGGTCAAGTCGGCTCCGCTCAGGCCAAATCGCGCGGCCTCGGAAGCGGCCGCCTCACCGCCCAGCGGCCTCGGCCTGCCGCGCGGCGGCGAGGATCTCCGGTCTGAACTCGAAGTGCATGGTGTCATAGTGGTACCACTTGCCGCCCCAGACGAAGCCGTGCTTCTCGAAGATCTCCACGATCTCCCAGGGGATGCGGTTCCGGTGGACGTAGCGCCCGTCGGGAGCGGGCTTGTCCCATCGCCAGTAGTCGCTGTGCGCTGTGGCGATGTCGATGGCGATGCCCAGGCCGTGAGCCGAGATGCGCTGCGTGCCGGCCACCACGCGGCAGTTGTACGTGCCGGCCGACGGCACGAGAAACATCATCGTGTCTCCGGGAAGCCTGTCGAGCTCGTCCGATATCGCCTGCAGCCTGCCGGCGACGCCGTTGATGCGGGTGGCCCGAAGCCGCTGACCGGCTCTGGAAGGGAGCCAGATCACCTCGGTGAGATGTTGCGTCACCTCTCCCCGGGTGCAGACGCCGTACATCTTGGCGAAGAACGGCTGGTAGCGCACCCGCCCGGGGTCGACGTTCACTGCGGGGGCCAGGCCGCTGCGGCCCAGGGGATAGGGGACGTAGAACATGTCCTCGAGATCAGGGGAATCGAGCATCGTCTCGAAGTCTTTGACGCCGCGGCCGTCGTCGAAGGGCATGCGCGTGCCGTCCCTCCAGACGATGTCGTTGCCCTCGTGGCGGGCGAGGAAGTCCGGATAGGCAGCGACCAGCGCGGCCATCAGCCGCTCGGCTCTCGCCCCCGGCGCCTGCGCGGCTGCAGGCCAGCACAGCCAGACCGAGGCCGCCAACACTGAGATCGACCAGCGCACGGTACCTTTTCCCCTTCCGCGGCACCTTCCATGCTACACCGCCTCGCCGCAGGAACATGGTCGCGTCCACATGCCTTTCGCCGCCATCCACGGCCGTCAAATAGAATACCGCATGGTGCCGGGGGACGCCCTGGCCCGGCCCACGCTCGTGTTCCTGCACGAGGGCCTGGGCTCGGTGGCGCTGTGGCGCGACTTTCCCGACAAGGTAGCGGCGCGCCTCGGCGCCCGGGCCCTGATCTACTCCCGCTTCGGCTACGGCCAGTCGGCGCCGCTCACGGCACGACCGCGCTCCTTGCGCTTCATGCACGAGGAGGCTCTCGAGGCGCTGCCCGCGCTGCTCGACGAGCTTGGCATCCGCCGGCCGCTGCTCGTGGGCCATTCCGACGGCGCCTCTATCGCCCTCATCCATGCGGCGGCAGCCGGGCGCCCGGTGGCAGGCCTGGTCCTGATGGCTCCGCACGTGTTCGTCGAGCCCATTTGCGTCGACAGCATTGCCCGCATCCGCGAGACCTACAGGGCTGGCGAGCTCAGGGCGCGGCTCGCCAGATACCATGCCCATGTCGACGACGCCTTCCTGGGCTGGGCCGACACCTGGCTGCTGCCCGAGTTCCGCGACTGGTCGATCGAGGATCTGCTCCCCCGCGTCGACCAGCCGATGCTGCTGATCCAGGGGCGGCAGGACGAGTACGGCACGCTGGCTCAGCTCGACCGCATCGAGGCGGCCGTGGCGGGCCCGACTGAACGGCTCGTGCTCGACGCCTGCGGCCACTCCCCCCATCGCGACCAGGCAGGTGCCGTTCTCGAGGCGATCACCGGGTTCGTGCGCGGCCTGGAGGCCGCACACCAGGAGCGTGGAGCCTCATAGGCAAGAAGCCGGGCGCTGGTGGCCCCGCAGGTGGCCGACCGCCGGCCACCTCAATCGAACGTCACGATCTGGCGCACGGCGGCCACGTCGGCCAGCCGGTCGAAGCCCTTATTGATGTCGGCCAAGGCCAAGGTGCCGCTCTTGAGACGGTCGATGGGCAGGCGGCCCTGCTTGTAAAGCTCGATGAAGGTGGGCACGTCGCGCTCGGGCACGCAGGAGCCCATGTAACTGCCGCGGATCGCCTTCTCGTCGCCGACCAGGCTCGAATGGTTAAAGGCGTAGGTAGCGGCGGCAGGCGGCAGGCCGGCACTCACCACCGAGCCGCCGCGGCCCAGGACCTCCAGCGCGAGCCCCAGCGCCTTGATCGAGCCCGCCATCTCGAAGGCGTAGTCGACGCCGCCGCCGGTGGCCGCCCGGATCGCCGCCGCGCAGCCCGCGTCCGTTGCATTGAAGGTATCCGTGGCGCCGAGCTGGCGGGCGAGCCCCAGCTTCTCGTCCGACACGTCGACGGCGATGATCCTCTGTGCTCCCGCCATGCGCGCCCCCAACATGCAGGAGAGCCCGACACCGCCCAGCCCTACCACCGCCACCACGTCGCCGGGCCTGACGCCGGCGGTGTTGACGGCGGCGCCGACGCCGGTCTGCACGGCGCAGCCGAACATGGCCGCATCCACCAGCGGCACCGACTTGTCGATCCGCACGAGCGAGGAGCGCGCAACGACGGCGTACTCGGCAAAGCAGGAGATGCCCGAGTAGTGGGCGATGAAACGGCCGTTGCGGCTCAACCTGCGGCCGCCCGTCATCAGCTCGCCGCGGGCGCGCAACTCGGGCCAGCGCAGGCACACGTTCGGGCGCCCGCGCGCGCAGTTGCGGCAGGAGCCGCAGCTCGGCACGAAGATGAAGACCACATGGTCGCCCGGCGCGAGGTCGCGAATGCCTGGGCCGACCTCGGCCACCACGCCCGCCCCCTCGTGGCCGGGAATGGTGGGCAACGTGCGCGGGCGGCTGTTGTCGATGGTGGAAAGGTCGGAGTGGCACAGGCCGGCGCCGGCCACCTTCACCAAAACTTCGCCCTCGCCCGGACCCTCCAGGTCGACGGTCTCAATCTTGAGCGGGCGGCTGTCGGCATAGGGGCGCGGCAGACCCTGCTCGTAGAGCACCGCGGCAGTCATCTTCATGGTTCTCGAGGCTCCAGGTGGTGACTCGCGGCTCACCGCGAGGATGCGTGCGCGAGCACGGCGCGCACGGCGCGCTGCCAGCCCGCGTACTTCTGCTCCCGCTCGTCTGCGCCCATGGCCGGCTGGAAGCGGCGCTCGAGCTTCCAGAGCCGGGCAAAGCCCGCCGCATCGGGCCATACGCCGGCGTTGTGGCCGGCGAGCCAGGCGGCACCCAGGGCCGTGGTCTCCTGCACGACAGGGCGCTCTACGGGCGTGTCCAGGACATCGGCGAGGAACTGCATGGTCCAATCGCTCGCCACCATGCCCCCGTCGACGCGCAGCACACCGCTTGGGGCGGCGCCCCAGTCGCTGCGCATAGCGTCGAGCAGATCCCGGGTCTGATAGCAGACGGCCTCGAGCGCCGCCCGGGCAAGCTCCTTGGGCCCCGTGGCGCGTGTCAGGCCGAGCAGCGCGCCGCGCGCCTCGGGCTGCCAGTATGGTGCGCCAAGGCCCACGAACGCCGGCACCAGGTAGACCTGCTGGGTCCCGTCCGCGGCGGCGGCCAGCGCGCCGCTCTCGGGCGCGGAGGCCAGGACCCGGAGGCCGTCGCGCAGCCACTGCACGGCAGCCCCGGCGACGAAGATGGCGCCTTCGAGCGCATACGTGCGCTTGCCGTCGAGCTGATAGGCCAGTGTCGTGAGCAGCCGGTTGCGCGAGACGACCGGCCTGTCGCCGGTGTTGAGAAGGGCGAAGCAGCCGGTTCCGTAGGTGGCCTTGACCATGCCGGGAGCGAAGCAGGCCTGGCCGATGGTGGCGGCCTGCTGGTCGCCGGCCACGCCCAGGATGGGCACCGGCGCGCCCAGGATCGAGGGCTCGGTGGTGCCGTAGCCGGCGTTGCAGTCGCGCACCTCGGGCAGCAGCGAGCGCGGCACCCGGAACAGGCGCAGCAGGTCCTCGTCGTAGGCGCCCTTGACGATGTCGAAGAGCTGCGTGCGCGAGGCGTTGGTGGCATCGGTGGCGTGCACCTTGCCGCCGGTGAGCCGCCACAGCAGGAACGTGTCGACGGTGCCGAAGGCGAGTCGCCCGGCATCAGCGGCGCTGCGCGCGCCCTCGACGTTGTCCAGCAGCCAAGCGATCTTGGTAGCCGAGAAGTAAGGGTCGAGCACCAGCCCCGTCCGGGCGGTGACCAAGGGCTCGTTGCCCGCCTCCTTGAGCGCCCGGCACATCTCGCTCGTGCGCCGGTCCTGCCAGACGATGGCGCGGTGGATGGGGCGGCCTGTTCGCCGGTCCCACAGGAGGCAGGTCTCGCGCTGGTTGGTGATGCCGATGCCGGCGAGCTCCCCCGCCTCCAGGCCGGCCGCGGCCAGGGCCTGCCGCGCCGTCTCGACAGTGGTGCGCCAGATGTCATCGGGATCGTGCTCCACCCAGCCGGAGGCCGGGTAGTGCTGGGCGAACTCGCGCTGGCCCGCGCCCAAGAGGGCAAGATCGGGCCCGAACACGATGGCCCGGCTCGAGGTGGTGCCCTGATCGATGGCGAGGATCGAGCCCGTCTTGCGCATGCCACAGCCTAGGCACCGCCCGGCGTGCGGGCAAGCACCGCAGGTGCGCCGCCGCCGCGCACTTCCAAGCCCCCGTCCCGATGGGCTACCCTCGGCGGGTGGCGGACTGACACGCCATTGTCACGGGGAGCCTGCAAGAAGCGCCCGCACAGAGGCTCCAGGATCCCTCTCGGAGGAGGCGTCAATGACGAGACACGCGACTTTGGGCTGGCTCGCGGCCGGCGCGCTGATGTTTGCCGCCGGCGAGGCGTCGGCGCAGGCCGAGATCCATTGGTGGCACGCGCTGACCGGCGCGAACAACGACGTGGTCGTCAGGCTCGCCAACGAGTTCAACGCCAGCCAGAAGGACTACAAGGTCATCCCGACCTACAAGGGCAGCTACATCGACACCATGAATGCCGGCATCGCCGCCTTCCGGGCCGGCAATGCGCCGCATATTCTGCAGGTGTTCGAGGTCGGCACCGCCACCATGATGGCAGCCACCGGCGCGGTGAAGCCGGTGCACGTGCTGATGAAGGAGGCGGGCGAGCCGTTCGACCCCAAAGCCTACCTGCCCACGGTCACCGGCTACTACTCGACGAGCAAGGGCGAGATGCTCTCCATGCCCTTCAACTCGTCGAGCACCGTGATGTGGTACAACAAGGACGCCTTCAAAAAAGCCGGCCTCGATCCGGAGAAGCCGCCCAAGACCTGGCCCGAGGTGTTCGAGGCGGCCAAGAAGCTCAAGGCGGCGGGCCACGCGAGCTGCGGCTTCTCCAATGCCTGGGTGACCTGGGTCAACCTCGAGCAGCTCTCCGCCTGGCACAACCTGCCGCTCGCTACCAAGGCCAACGGCATGGACGGCTGGGACACCGAGCTCAAGTTCAACTCGCCCCTGCACGTGAAGCACCTGCAGAACCTGGTCGAGCTACAGAAGGACAAGACCTACGACTACTCCGGCCGCACCAACACGGGCGAGGGGCGCTTCACCTCGGGTGAGTGCCCCATCATGCTCACGTCCTCCGCGTTTTTCGGCAACATCAAGGCCAACGCCAAGTTCGAGTTCGCGAGTGCACCCATGCCCTACTATCCTGAGGCCGCCGGCGCGCCGCAGAACTCCATAATCGGCGGCGCCTCGCTGTGGGTGATGGGCGGCAAGAGCGCCGAGGACTACAAGGGCGTGGCCAAGTTCTTCACGTTCTTGTCGGACACCGACCGCCAGGTCGAGCTGCACAAGAAGTCGGGTTACATGCCGATCACCAAGGCAGCCTACGAGAGGGCCAAGGCCACGGGCGTCTACAAGGAGGCGCCCTATCTCGAGACGCCGCTCCTCGAGCTCACCAACAAGGAGCCGACCGAGAACTCGCGCGGCCTGCGCCTCGGCAACATGGTCCAGTTGCGCGACGTGTGGGCCGAGGAGTTCGAGGCCGCACTGTCGGGCAAGAAGTCGGCCAAGCAAGCGCTCGACGACGCGGTCGCTCGCGGCAACCAGATGCTGCGCCAGTTCGAGCGCACGGTGGCGCGCTAGCGGCGGATCCCCCTCTCCCCGATGGTGGGGAGCGGGGGCGCCTGGCCCCTCTCCGCGCGCCGGCCAAGAGCGCGGAGAGGCGGCGAAGCGCGGGAGGGAGGCCCATGGAGAGGCGCGTGATCTTCGGCGGCAAGGCGCTGCCTTACATGCTGCTGGCGCCGCAGCTCGCCGTGACCCTCGTCTTCTTCTATTGGCCCGCCAGCCAGGCGCTGTGGCAGTCGTTCCTGCTGCAGGACGCCTTCGGCCTCAAGACCGACTTCGTGTGGATGGAGAACTACCGCCACCTCTTCGCCCAGCATGACTACTATCGGGCCATGGCCACCACGGCGATCTTCTCGGTGGCCGTGACCGCGCTCTCGCTCTCCATCGCGCTGCTTCTCGCCGTGCAGGCCGACAAGCACATCAAGGGGGCCGGCGTCTACAAGACCCTGCTCATCTGGCCTTATGCGGTCGCTCCTGCGATCGCCGGCGTGCTGTGGCTGTTCATGTTCCAGCCCTCGCTGGGGCTGGTGGCGCGCGGCATCCGCTCGCTCGGCATCGACTGGAACCCGCTGCTCGACGGCACCCACGCCATGATCCTGGTGGTTCTGGCATCCACCTGGAAGCAGATCAGCTACAATTTCCTGTTCTTCCTCGCGGGGCTGCAATCGATCCCGCGGTCGGTGATCGAGGCGGCGGCAATTGACGGTGCGCGCCCGAGCCGGCGGTTCTGGACCATCGTCTTCCCCCTGCTCTCGCCCACCGCCTTCTTCCTGCTCGTGGTCAACGTGGTCTACGTGTTCTTTGACACCTTCGGCATCATCGACGCCATGACCGGCGGCGGCCCTGCCAAGGCCACCGAGACGCTGGTCTACAAGGTGTTCTTCGACGGCCGGCTCGGCGGCGACCTCGGCTCGTCGGCGGCCCAGTCGGTGATCCTGATGATCATGGTGATCGCGCTCACCGCCGTGCAGTTCCGCTATATCGAGCGCCGGGTGACCTACTGAAGGCCCCGGCCCGACGCTGGGAGGAGTGGCATGCAGGGGACGGTCGGCATCGTCGGCCTCGGCATCATGGGCGGCGCCTTCGCACGCAACCTCGCGGCCGCCGGCTGGAAGGTGGTGGGCTGCGACATCGACGCTGCCCGCGCTGCGGAGGCTGAGGCAGCGGGCGTCGAGATCGCGCATAGCGCGGCCGCGGTCGCCGAGGTGGCCGCCGACATTATCACCAGCCTGCCCACGGCACGCGCGGCGCTCGACACCGCCCGCGTTATCGCCGGCGCAGCTGTCCGCGGGCGAACCGTGATCGAGACCAGCACGCTCGCCATCGAGGACAAGGAGGAGCTCAGGCGGATCCTGGAGGGGGCCGGCCACACGGCGCTCGATTGCCCGATGTCGGGCACCGGCGCCCAGGCCGCCCAGCGCGATCTCGTCGTGCTCGCCAGCGGCGATGCCGCCGCCATCCGTCGACTCGAGCCGATGTTCTCTGGCTTCGCCCGCAAGGTGTGGAGCCTGGGGCCCTACGGCAACGGCAGCAGGATGAAGTTCATCGCCAACCACCTAGTCGCCATTCACAACGTCGCCGCGGCCGAGGCCATGGTGCTGGCCATGAAAGCGGGGCTCGATCCGCGCCAGGTGGTGGAGGTGATCGCCTCCGGCGCCGCCACCTCGCGCATGTTCGAGCTGCGCGCCCCGATGATGGCCGCCAACCGTTACCTGCCGGCCACAATGCGCTCGGCGACCTGGCAGAAGGACATGAGCGTGATCGGCGAGTTCGCCGTCGGGCTCGCTTGCCCTACGCCGCTGTTCGACCTGTCGGGGTCGCTCTACCGCGCGGCCCTCGCCCTGGGACATGGCGCCGAGGATACGGCGGCGGTGTGCGCCGTGCTCGAGAAGATGGCGGGGCTCGCGCGCACCGCCTGACCCGTCGGGATTGCAGCCCTGCCGGCAACGCTCGCGCTCCGTTGGGCGCTGAAACGGCGAATTGGCGCGAAGCATCAGCGCTGCCACAGGCCGGCAAAGCCCACGCCTGCGCAAGCGCGCGCCCTTGCATGGCGTCTGCAGCGAGGGCAAGCTTGGTGCTCGAGCACGCTGGCCGCACCAACGGGAGATACGCTGTTGCCCAACGTTGCCGACCGCCGCGGCGCCAGCCCCTGGGACCGCGAGGAGATCCTGGAGCTTGCCGAGCGCTCCGCCGGCATCGGCGTGTGGGACATCGAGCTCGCATCCAACACCCTGCGCGGTCGGCCCCAGTACTTCCGCCTCATGGGGCTCGAGCCGACCGACGAGCCGGTCCCGATCGATGCCATGCGGCGCCTGCGCCATCCCGAGGACCGCGAGCGCGTTGCCGAGAGCTTCCGGCAGGCGCTGGAGAGCGGCAGCGACGTGTGCGAGGTCGAGTATCGCGTCCTGCGCCCCGACGGCGGCGAGCGCTGGATCTTCGGCCGCGGGCGCGTGATGCGCGACGAGCGCGGCCAGCCAGTGCGCTACAGTGGCGTGGACATCGATATCACCGAGCGCAAGGCGGCGGAGGCGGCATTGGCGACCAGCGAGGAGCGCTTCCGCACGCTGGTGGAGAACGCCAGCGACATCGTCGCCACCATGGACCTCGACCTGCGCATAACCTCGATCAACCCGGCGGTCGAGCCGATCCTCGGCTATGCGCCGGCCGAGGTGATAGGCACGCGACTGACCCGCTACGTGCCGCTAGACCAGCTCCCCGTGCACCGGGCCATGCTGCAGCGCAAAATGGAAGGTGCCAGGGTGACGCGCTACGAGACCGACCTTTTGCGCAAGGACGGGCAGCGTACCAGCGTCGAGGTCAACTCGACGCTGGTGCGCGACTTCACCGGGGCGCCGATCGGCGTGCACTCCATTGCCCGCGACATCACCGAGCGGCGCAATGCCGAGGCGCGCCAGGCGCTGCTGATCCGTGAGCTGCAGCACCGCACCAAGAACATCCTCGCCGTGGTGCAGTCGGTCGTCTTCAACACGATGACGCGCACCGACAGCATCGAGTGCGCGCGCGAGGCCATCGCTGGGCGCCTGCAGGCGATCGCCCGGGCGCAGGAGTTCGTTGCCTCGGGCAGCTCGGGCGGGGCACCGCTGCGCGAGCTGATCGAGAGCCAGCTTGCGACGTTCGCCGGCCGCGCGCGCATCGCGGGGCCGCCCGTTCTCGCCGGCGCGCCGTTCGCGCAGATGTTCGCGCTGGTGATCCACGAGCTCGCCACCAACGCCGCCAAGTACGGCTCGCTATCGGACCCAAACGGGAACGTCGCCGTCACCTGGCGCATCGACCAGGATGGAGCCGAGCCGCTGCTGGCGTTCTCCTGGGTCGAGCGGGGCGGGCCGCCGCTGACCGCTCCGGCCTACGAGGGCTTCGGCAGCCGGCTCATCCTGTCCGCGCTCGGCAGCGCGCCGCGCGTCTCCTTCGATGGCGCGGGATTCGAGTACGCCGTCGAGGTGCCGCTCGCGGAGGTGAAGCGGCCGACCCGCGGCGGCGAGGTGGCCGGCGAGGCGGCGCAATGAGGCGGGGCGCCTCGCCGCCGCGGTCGGCGGCGACCGCGCGCAGCGGCTCTCGCAGGTTCTCGCTCGCCTCCGGTTGCGCCGACGCCCCAGCCCGACGAATAATGCCCGGCCGAGGCAAGGACCCCGTCGATGCCCATTCCGCGCCACGTCTTCGACCCGCCCTTCAGCATCGTGCGCGCAAGCCACGCGCGGCTCTCGGTGACCGACCTGGGACGCGCGCGCGCCTTCTACGAGGGGGCGCTGGGGCTCATCGTCGAGGACGAGACCCGCGATGCGCTCTACCTGCGAGGGCTCGAGGAGCGCCAGCATCATTCCCTCGTGCTCGATAGGGCCGGTGAGCCGGCCGCGCAAGGCCTGGGGTTCAAGGTCGCAGGCGAGGACGACCTTGACCGAGCGGCCGCCCACTTTGCGGCAAGCGGCCTCCCTCACGCTTTCGTCGAGCGGCCATACCAGGGGCGCACGCTGCGGGCCGCCGACCCGCTCGGCGTGCCGCTCGAGCTCTATTTCGCGATGGAGAAGCGCGAGCGCCTGCTTCAGCAGTACGGCCGCTATCGGGGCGCCGAGCCGCAGCGGCTCGATCACTTCAACGTGCTCGCCCCGGACGTGCAGGGCGCGCTCGATTTCTATGCCGCCCTCGGCTTCCGCCTCACCGAGTACGCGGAGGAGGATGGTCCCAGCCCACGCATCGCCGCCGCCTGGCTGCACCGCAAGGGCAACGTGCACGACCTCGCCTTCACCAACGGCCGCGGCCCCCGCCTGCATCACCTTGCGTATTGGGTGCCGAGCCCGATGAACATCATCCATCTCTGCGACGTGCTCGCCACCACCGGCTGGCTCGACCAGATGGAGCGCGGTCCCGGCCGGCACGGCATCTCCAACGCCTTCTTCCTCTACGTGCGCGATCCGGACGGCCACCGCATCGAGTTCTACGCCTGCGATTACCAGACCATGGACCCTGACCACGAGCCCATCCGCTGGTCGCTGCGCGACCCGCGCCGGCAGACGCTGTGGGGCCAGCCTGCCCCCAGGTCCTGGTTCGAGGAGGGCTCGGCGTTTGCCGGCACCGAGCAGCGGGAGGCGCTTTTCAGGGCGAACGTGATCGTGGCCAACTGAGCTAGACTTCCGCATCGACGCCGAGCACAGGAATGCCCACATGGCGCCCAGATCATACCCAGTCACCCGAACCGAGGCCGAATGGCGCAGGCTGCTCACGCCGGAGCAGTACGCGATCATGCGCGAGAGCGGGACCGAGATGCCGGGCAGCTGCGCCCTGCTTCACGAGAAGCGTCCCGGCACCTTCCAGTGCGCCGGCTGCGACCAGCCTCTGTTCGTCTCCAAGCGGAAGTTCGAGAGCGGGACGGGCTGGCCCAGCTTCGACGACCCGCTGCCCGGAGCGGTCGAGACATCCCAGGACACGAGCTACGGCCTGGTGCGCACGGAGGTGCACTGCAGCCGCTGCGGCAGCCACCTCGGTCACGTATTCGAGGACGGCCCACCGCCCACCGGCCTGCGCTACTGCATCAATGGCGTGGCACTGAAGTTCGTGCCCGAGGGGCAGTGAGCCGAGCTCCCGGCGAGTGACGAGCCGACGAGCGCAGCGCTCTCGCCCGTCACCGGGAGGGTGGCGCAATGCCCAGGATGAGGGTTGCCCAGTGCCGGGCCCATACTGGGACCGCGCCTTCGCCAAAAATTGGAGCACCGCACCGGCATCGCCCGCCATGGGCCGGCTCTGCCGGGCCGCTGGCGGTAGACGGGGCCGCGGACCATCGAGACGCTGCCCAGGTTGCCGTGGCCACGATTTTGTGCGCCACATTATCTCGTCGATGAATAAACCAGGCGTCAGGAAATCGTGCCTGGTGTGCCGAAAACGATACTCGAAAAGACTCGTCCATTGTCGGTTTGCGGTCAGCGGACGCACGCAACCCGCTCTGGTTGCAGGAAATTTACCGGCACCGGCAGCCGAATTAACCATCTGTTAACAATTGCTCAATACGGTCCCGTTATCTATTTCGCAACGGTTTTCTCTGGGCAGCGAAGACGGGGAGTTTCATTTACACCGAACCCGTGAAACAGCAAGTTCCGATCGCGTATTCAGTGAAACAGGGCACCACGCTTTACGATCACGAGGAGAAGGAGACCATGCTGTTCAATAAGAAACCGGACGAGGAGTTCGGTCACGACTTCCCGGCCAGGCGCACAGCGGCGCCGGGCGTCCAGGAGGCCGCGGTGGCTCCCGTGCCAGCGCGCAAGGTGAACGGCGCGCCCACGCGCTCCGTCATCGACTCCTGGCTCACCATCAACGGCAACCTGCAGAGTGAGGGCGAGGTTCAAGTGGACGGCCAGATCAACGGCGACATTCGCTGCGCGCATCTGACCGTCGGCAAGGAGGCGACCGTCATCGGCAACATCACCGCCGACGAGGTGGTGGTGCGGGGGCGGGTCAGGGGCGTCATCCGCGGCAACCGCGTCATCCTGCAGGACAGCGCCCACGTCGAAAGCGAGATCTTCCACAAGAAGCTCGCCATCGAGGAAGGCGCCGTGTTCGAGGGCCAGTCGCGCCTGCGGGAGGACCCGATGAAGGCCGAGCTGGTCGACCTGCAGTCGATGGCCGCCGACATGCGGGCGAGCGTCAACGGCAAGCTGGCGGCTTCCGTCGCCGCCTGACAGCAAGGCCGGCCCCTCGCCCGGACCGAGGCCACCCTTGCGCCGTTCTCCTCGACCGAGCCCGCCCGCCGGCGCTGTCAGGCCCGGGTGGTGCCGGCCGGGGGATGCGTCACCAGAGATCGCAGATCCACGCCAGCCGCCGCGAGGCGGCCGAGGTCGGGGCGCGGCCGCTCCAGCGCCGGAATGCGTGCGAACGCCTCCTCGAGGGCCTCGGCGGCGTCCAGCAGCTCCAGGTCGCCGCGAAAGCGGCCCGTGACCTGCAGGCCGAAGGGCAGGCCGTTCTCGTCGCGTCCGCACGGAATCGATATGGCGGGATTGGTCGTCAGCGTGATGAAGTAGGTGAGCGCAAGCCAGTGGTAGTAGGTCTTGAGCCGCCTGCCCTCCATCTCGGCGAGGTAGAGCTCGCTCCAGGGCCTTGGCGAGATCGGCGTGGTGGGCGACAGCACCAGGTCGTAGTCGCGGAAGGTTGCCTGGAAGCGGCGGAAGATTCGGGTCTGCTCCGCGTGCGCCCAGGCCGCGTCGGCCAGCGTCATGGCCGCACCCATCTCGTAGTTGGCACGGACGTTGGGCCCGAGCGAAGCCGGGTCCTTCTCGTAGGCGCCCTGGCAGCGGGCGACGAAGCCCACGGCGCGTACCACGTCGAAGCAGCGGTCCGCCTCCCCGAAATCGAAGGCCACCTCGTCGCAGGACCGGAAGAGATGCCGCATGGCGGCGATGCGGCTGCGCATGACCGCGCGCGTGGCCTTGGACACCGGGCATTGGCCGAAGTCCTCGGTCCAGGCCACGCGCAGCCGGCCCAGGTCGGTCGGGCGGCCCGGCGCAATTCTGTCCGGCGGCAGCGGAAAGGCCAGGGGCTCGCCGTCGTTCATCGACACCTGCGCGGCCAGCAGCAGCCGCGTGTCGGCGACAGTGCGGCCCATGGGCCCCAGCACGGAGATCGGCGTCCAGCCGAGCGGGCGGAACTCCATTGGCACCACGCCGGGCGATGGTCGCATGCCGACCACGCCGCAGTAGGCGGCGGGGATGCGCAGCGACCCGCCCGTGTCCGAGCCCGTGCACACGGGCAGCATGTCGCAGGCGAGCGCCACCGCCGAGCCGCCGGAGGAGCCGCCGGCGTTGAGGCTGGGGTCGAACGGATTGCCGGTGGCGCCCCACACGGGATTGCGCGTGTTGGCGCCGGCGCCGAACTCGGGCGTGTTGGTCTTGGCAAGTACGATGGCGCCGGCGCGGCGGACGCCGGCCACCATGGCGCAGTCGCGCGCGGCGCGGTTGTCGCGATAGAGCGGAGAGCCGTGCGTGGTCAGCAGCCCCTCTGCGTCGTGCAGGTCCTTGATGCCTGCGGGCAGGCCGTGCAGGGGCCCGAGGGCGTCGCCGTCGCGCACGGCCTTCTCGGCCGCCTCGGCCTCGGCCCTGGCGCGCGCAAAGGCGGTGTCGCAGATGGCGTTGACGGCGGGGTTGAGGGCCTCGATGCGCCCTATCGCCGCCTCCACCAGCTCGACGGGCGAGATCTCCTTGCCGGCGATGCGGCGCCTCAGCTCCACGCTCGAGAGCGCAAGCAGCTCTTCCGGCGCCTGTGGCATGGCCCGTGCTCGCGGTGCGGAGCCTACTCCGCGGCCACCTTCTTGGGCTGCACGGCCGCCGAGTAGTCGTTGATCAGGGTCTCGCTGATCTTGCCCGGCTTGTACTTGTGCTCGGCGATCTCGGAGACTGGCGTCACCTCCGCCGCAGTGCCGACGATGAAGCACTCCGAGAAGGTGCCGAGCTCGTCGGGCATAATGGCGCGCTCCACCACCTGCATGCCCCGCTTCTTGGCGAGACCGATGACGGTGCGGCGCGTGATGCCGTCGAGGAAGCAGTCCGGCGTGGGCGTGTGCAGCACGCCGTCCTTGACGAGGAACACGTTGGCCCCCGTGCACTCAGCGACGCGGCCGCGCCAGTCCATCATGAGGGCGTCCGCATAGCCCATGCGCTCGGCGCGGTGCTTCTCGAGCGTGCAGATCATGTAGAGGCCGGCCGCCTTGGTCTTGGCAGGGGCGGTGGCGGGATCGGGACGACGGTATTGAGCGATGGTCAGCCGGATGCCCTTGAGGCGCTGCTCCATCGGAAAATAGGAGCCCCAGTCCCACGCCGCGATAGCCAGGTGGATCTTGGTGGCTTGCGCCGAGACGCCCATCATCTCGCTGCCGCGCCAGGCGATCGGGCGCACGTAGCAGTCGGTGAGCTTGTTGGCCTTGACCACCTCGCGGCAGGCCCTGTCGATCTCGGGAACGGAGTAGGGAATGGTGAAGTCGAGCGTCTTGGCGCCATCCCAGAGCCGCTGGCTGTGCTGGGTGAGCTCGAAGATTTCGCCGCCGTAGGCCCGTTCCCCCTCGAACACGGCGCTGGCGTAGTGCAGCGCATGGCTCAGCACGTGCAGGTTGGCCTCACGCCAGGGCACCAGCTTGCCATCGTACCATATGAAACCGTCGCGATCGTGATAGGGAACGGTGTCAGCCATGCCATCCTCCGGGATCGGAAGCGAAAGCCCGAGGCAGCTTGCCGGCCTTCCGGGCTCCCTCATACGCTATCCGGCAAATTGCCCAAATTACGGGCTCTTGAGGCGGCTCGAGCGCGCGGGCGGGGACGCCGGAGTCCGTAAAATGTCTTGCCAGCACTAACAATCGAGGCCAAATAAGTCAACATGGCTGACGTAAATTCCGGGCTGTTGAGCAGGCATGGGGCGACCGCCGGTCAAAGCGCGGGCAGGTCTCCCGCAGCGAGCCCCGATCCCCACCTCATCACGTTCGTGGAGCTCCTGTTCTTCGCCTACCGCGACTTCACCGGCGAGGCGGACGCGGCGCTGGCCGAGTTCGGGCTCGGGCGTGCACATCATCGTGTGCTGCATTTCGTGAATCGCAATCCTGGTCTGCGGGTGGCGGACCTGCTCGAGATTCTGAAAATCACCAAGCAGAGTCTCGCCCGCGTGCTGAAGCAGTTGGTCGACCAGGGGTGGATAGTGCAGCGCGCCGGCGATCGCGACCGCCGTCAGCGGCTGCTCTACACCACCGAGAAGGGTGCGGCCCTCGCCTGCCGCCTCGACACTCTCCAGTCGAAGCGCGTCGCACAGGCCCTTGCCAAGGCGGGGATCGGCGCCCACGTCGACTCGATCGTGGCGCGCTTCCTGTTCAACATGATCAGCAAGGAGGAGCGCCCTCAGGTGACGGAGCTGCTTCCCGAGCCGGGCACGGCCGCCCCGGACAAGACCTAGCCCGCGGCCGCTGGTCTGGCCCGAGAGGGGAGGGAATGGACACGCTGCCCGACAACGCCGCCCACATACTGATCGTCGACGACGACCAGCGCATCCGCGACCTGTTGGCGCGCTACCTGTTCGAGCAGGGCTTCCGTGTGACCACCGCGACCGACGCGGCCAGTGCGCGCGCCGCCATGCGCGGGCTCGCCTTCGACGTGGTGATACTCGATGTGATGATGCCGGGCGAGAGCGGGCTCGACCTCGCCCGCTCGCTCAAGGAGATCTCCAACGTCCCGATCTGTATGCTCACGGCGCGAGCCGAGCCGGAGCAGCGCATCGAGGGGCTCGAGGCGGGCGTCGACGACTACGTGCCCAAGCCGTTCGAGCCGCGCGAGCTGCTGCTGCGACTGCAGAACATCCTAAAACGGCGGCGCGGTCCCTCCGGCCCCAGAGACGAGATCAAGATGGGCGACTTCACGTTCCACGTGGCGCGCGGCGAGCTGAAGCGCAGAGAGGAGTCGATCAAGCTCACTGAGCGCGAGCGCGACCTGCTGCGCATGTTCGCCCAACGGCCCGGCATGCCGATCGCCCGCCACGAGCTGGCGGGCGACGACTCGACCGGCAGCGAGCGCGCCATAGACGTGCAGATCAATCGCCTGCGTCGCAAGATAGAGACCGACCCCGCCAACCCGGTCTACCTGCAGACCGTGCGCGGAAAGGGCTATATACTGCATACCGACTGACCTGGGGCCCGGAGGAGGAGGCCGACACCCCGCATGCTCGCTCCCAATGCCGAAAGCTGGCGCAAGCTGCTCGTCGACAAGAGCTGGCCGCGGGCAGCGTGGGCGCGCATCTCCCGCACCGTAGGCGAGCTGGCGCCGAAGGGCCTCTACGCCCGCGCCCTCATCATCATAATCGCGCCCATCGTCCTGCTCGAGAGCGTGGTCGCCTTCACCTTCATGGAGCGGCACTGGAACCAGGTGACGCGGCGCCTCTCGGAGGGCATGGCGCGCGACATTGCCGCGCTGGTGGACCTGTACGAGGCGAGCACGAGCAAGGAGGATATCGCGCGGCTGGTGGACATCGGTCTCAACCGCTTCGGCCTGTCGGTGGCCGTGCTGCCTGCGGGCAACCTGCCCACACCGCAGCCCAAGCCCTTCTTCGACCTGCTCGACCGCGCCCTGTCGGACGAGATCCGCGCCAACGTCAAGCGCCCCTTCTGGATCGACACGGTGGGCCAGTCTCGGCACGTCGAGATCCGCGTCAAGCTCGACAACGCCATCCTGCGCTTCGTGGCCCAGCGCAGCCAGGCTTACGCCTCCAACTCGCACATCTTTCTGCTGTGGATGGTGGGCACCTCGGTGGTGCTGCTGACGGTGGCCATCCTGTTCCTACGCAACCAGATCCGGCCGGTGCTGCGCCTGGCCGAGGCCGCCGACGCCTTCGGCAAGGGGCGACCGGTGCCGCCCGACTTCCGGCCGCGCGGTGCACGCGAGGTGCGCCAGGCCGCCGCCGCCTTCCTCGAAATGCGCGAGCGCATCCGCCAGCACGTCGAGCAGCGCACCACCATGCTGGCGGGCGTGAGCCACGACCTCAGGACTGTCCTGACGCGTTTCAAGCTCGAGCTCGCGCTGCTGCCGGAGGGGCCCGAGGCCGAGGCGCTCAAGAACGACGTCAACGAGATGCAGCACATGCTCGAGGACTACCTGGCCTTCGCCAAGGGCGACGGCGGCGAGGAGGCAGCGCCCACCAACGTCGGCGAGCTCCTGACGGAGGTGCAGGAGGAGACCGAGCACCTCGGAACCCCGATCGAGGTCAGGATGCGCCAGCCCAGGCACGAGCTGGTGCTCCCCCTGAAACGACAGGCTTTCAAGCGCGCCGTCACCAATCTCGTCACCAACGCCGCCCGGTTCGGGGACTTCGTCGTGATCCGCGCCGGCGCCGACGAAGCCTGGCTCAAGATCGAGGTCGACGACGACGGGCCAGGCATTCCGCCGGCCGAGCGCGACAACGTGTTTCGCCCCTTCTACCGGCTCGACAACGGGCGCAACCAGGACTCGAGCAATACCGGCCTCGGACTCGCGATCGCCCGCGACATCGCCAGGAGCCACGGCGGCGACATCGCCCTCGGCACCAGCTCGATGGGGGGGCTCAGGGCCACCATGCGGGTGCCGCTGTAACCGACCGGAAAACGCTTTCTACGCCCGCCCGCCACCTTCCTTTCCGCCGTTGGCCGCAGTGAGCAGCGCCGCCACCTCCTCGTCCGACACCTGGGTGAAGCTGCGGTAGAATGAGCCCACCGAGCCGAAGCGGCGCGGCGATGACAGGCACAGGACGGTGTCTGCCTCGGGCTCCAATCGCGCCAGCGCCTGGCGCGAGGCGACCGGGGCGGCGGCCACAAGCCGGGCGGGCTTGCGCCGGCGCACGTGGCGCAGCGCCGCCCACATGGTCATGCCGGTGGCCACGCCGTCGTCGACGACGATGGCGGCACGCTCGGCAATCTCCACCGCCGGCCGCAGTCCCTCGTACTGGCGCCGGCGCCGCTCGATCACGGCAAGCTCACGCCCAGCCTCGCGCGCGATATAATCCTGGTCGAGGCCCAGGACATGCACGAGCTTGGCATTGACCGCGATCTCGGGCTCGCTACCGTCGGCGACCGCGCCGACGGCGAGCTCCGGCTGGTCGGGTGCGCCGATCTTGCGGACGAGCACCACGTCGAGGGGTGCCGCCAGGGCCCTGGCGATCTCGGCCGCCACCGCGACACCGCCGCGCGGCAGGGCGAGCACCACCGGGCGCACGAGTGCAAGCTCGGCGCACCGCTGGGCCAGCAGGCGGCCGGCCTCGGCCCGGTCGTTGAACATACGTCTTCGGTGCATCAGGCGCCGTGCCATGCTGCCCCGCACGCACATGGACGAGCCTAGCGCATCGGGGGCGGACCAGCGAGGAGCCATGAGCGCTGCAGCAGCAGAGCACCCCCTGGATCCGGGGCAGGAGGAGGTTGCAGCGTTCCTCGCGGCCTGGGCGGCGGGGCAGGCTGGCCGCCGCTTCTCCACCCATGCCGCGCACGTCTTTGTCGCCGGCGGCGAGGCGCTCAAGATCAAGCGCGCCGTGCGCTACCCCTACCTCGATTTTTCCAGCCTGGACCTGCGCCGACGCGCCTGCGAGCGCGAGCTCGAGGTCAATCGCGCGAACGCCCCGGACATCTATCTCGCCGTGGTGCCCATCACGCGCGAGCGCGACGGCCGCCTCGCCGTGGGCGGCAAGGGCGCGCCGGTCGAGTGGGCGGTGCGCATGCGCGCCTTCCACCAAGCCGACCTCCTGGGCGCAAGGGCGGCTGAAGGCGAACTCGACGCCGCCGTTGCCGAGGCTGTGGCCGACGCCGTCTTCGACTCCCATACGCGCGCGCCTGTGGCCCGGGATGTCGATACGCCGGCGCGGCTCGCCGCGATCGCCGATCAGCTGGCTGCCGGCCTTGCCGGGCACGGCGCCCTGTTTCCCGCAGCGGACTGCGACGCCTTCCGCCGGGGGGCGGACGCGGCGCTCGAGCGGGCGCGCGGGTGCCTCGAACGACGGGCGGCGGCCGGATGCGTGCGCCGGGTGCACGGCGACCTCCACCTCGACAACGTGGTGCTGTGGCAGGGGCGGCCGGTGCTGTTCGACGCCATCGAGTTCGACGAGGCGCTCGCCACCATCGACACGCTCTACGACCTGGCGTTCCTGCTCATGGATCTTGACCATCGTGGGCGCCGGGCCAGCGCCAACCGCGTTCTCAACCGCTATCTCTGGCGCGCCCGGAGCGACCTCGACCTGGAGGGCCTCGTCGCCCTTCCGCTGCTGTTGGCGCTCAGGGCCGGCGTGCGTGCGCTGGTCGCCGCCGACACGCTCCACCGTAACAACGGCCTGAACGACGGCAGCGCGAACGCGCGGGCGCGCGGCTACCTGGCCGCGGCGCTGGGCTTCCTCGCGCCCGCGCCGCCGTGCCTGGTCGCGGTCGGCGGGCTGTCGGGCACGGGCAAGTCGACGCTTGCTGCCGCCCTGGCGCCGAGCCTGGGCCCTTCTCCGGGCGCGCTGCACCTGCGCAGCGATCTCGAGCGGAAATCCATGCTGGGCGTGGCGGCGACCGCACGGCTCGGCGCGCAGGCGTACACCCCCGCGGCAAGAGCCGCCGTCTATGGCACGCTGGTGCGCAAGGCCCGGCTGGCGCTGGCGGCCGGCCACGCCGTGGTGGTCGATGCGGTCTTTGCACAAGAGGGGGAGCGCGCCGCGGTGGAGGCGGCGGCAGGGAGCACCGGGGCGCCGTTTCGCGGCCTGTGGCTCTCGGCTCCTCCGGAGACCCTTCTGCGGCGCGTCGATGCTCGGACGGGCGACGCCTCGGATGCCACGGCGGCCGTGGTGCGCCGGCAGCTCTCGCGGCCAGTGGGCGCCGTCGCCTGGACGCCCATTGACGCAGGGGGTCCGCCTGGCACGACGGAGGCCGTGGCGCGCCGGGCGCTGGGGTTGTGAGGGCGGCGGCGGGCCGGGGCCAATCCCCGGTGGCCGGACGATCCGCGCCGCCCGCGATTGCCGCCACCCCGGGCAAATGGCATGCTGCCCACATCCGGGGCCGAGAAGAGCCCAACGCAACGAGATCCAAGAATATTGCAGAAGGGAGGTTCACAGCTCATGCATCAAGCGACGCTCTCAACGTGGCTCGCAGCCCTGGCGGCGACCGCGACGCTCGCAGCCGCCCCGGTGGCGCTGGCCCAGGGCAAGCTGCCCGAGACGCTCACCTTCACCGCCTACGATACCGGCACGTCCGGCTTCAACATGACGGTGGCCATCGGCAAGATGCTGAAGGACAAGCACAACGCCGACGTGCGCGTGCTGCCTGCCGGAAACGACGTGGCGCGCCTCACTCCGATCCGCACCGGCCGGGCGCACGCCTCGGCCATGGGGATCGGCGCCTACTTTGCGCAGGAGGGGGTGCTCGAGTTCGCCACCCGGGATTGGGGCCCCCAGGGGCTGCAGATGCTGCTGAGCTCGGTCGACTGCAACGGCCTCAACCTCGGCGTTGCCAAGGACACCGGCGCCAAGGAGATCAAGGACCTCAAGGGCAAGCGCATCGGCTTCGTGGTGGGCTCGCCCTCCCTCAATCAGAATGCGCTGGCGACCCTGGCTTTCGGCGGCCTCACGCGCAACGACGTGACTATCGTCGAGTTCTCGAGCTTCGGCGCCATGTGGAAGGGAATGCTCAACAACGACGTTGACGCGGCCTTCGCCTCCACCATCACGGGCCAGACCAAGGAGCTGGAGACCTCGCCGCGGGGCATCGTCTGGCTGCCGTGGCCGCACAAGGACACCGCCGGCTGGGAGCGGGCGAGAAAGATCGCGCCGTACATGGGCCCGCACCTTGCCACCTGCGGCTCGGGAGGTCTTTCGCCGCAGACCCCCATGGAGATGGCAAGTGCGCCCTATCCGATATTCATGGTCTACGCCTCGGCCGCGCCCGACCTCGTCTACGCTCTGACCAAGGCCATGATCGAGGGCTACGACAGCTATAAGGACGCGGCCCCGGGCGCCTCCGGCCTGGCGGTGGCCAAGCAGACCAAGAAATGGGTGCTGCCATTCCATCCCGGCGCGGTGAGGGCATTGAAGGAGGCGGGCAGCTGGACGGCCGAGGACGAGGCCCACAACGCCGGGCTCTTCAAGCGCCAGGCGGTGCTGGCGGAGGCCTGGGCCGGCTTCCTCAAGACCGACCCGCCGCAGGACAAGCAGCAGTTCCAGACCAAATGGCTGGAGGCGCGCAAGTCGGCGCTGGTGGCGGCCGGCCTGGAGTCGATCTTCTGAGTAGGGCCCAAAGACTGGCGGGCGCCGCGCCGGCGCCCGCAGCCGGTCATCCCTTCTTCTCGGCCTGGTTCTCCTGCGCTGGCACCTCCGCGGCGGCAGCCTCCGCCACGAGGCCCTGCGCCTGGCGCACCCAGTCGTCCTTCTCGATGCGGCCGCTCAGGGACAGCGCCTCGTCGACATTGGCGATGTCGTCGTCAGAGAAGTTGGCGATCTGGTCGAACTTGATGACGCCCACGCTGTGAAGCCGGGCGGCCAGATCGGCGCTCACGCCCGTGATGCGGGTCAGATCGTCGGGCTCGCCCTTGGGCCGCTTGAAGCCCTTGAATGCCGCATTGAGGCGCTTGGCTCGGGCATCGGTGCGCTCGAAGATGCGCGCCGACTTGCCGCGCCGGCCGCGCAGATAATAGAGCTTGGCGCGGCGCACCTTGCCCCGGCGCACCACCTCGATGCCGGCGATGAAGGGCGAGTAGATGGGAAACACACGCTCCACCCCTTCGCCGTAGGAGATCTTGCGCACCGTGAAGCTCTCGTTGAGGCCCTCGCCGGAGCGGGCGATCACCACGCCCTCGTAGGCCTGCAACCGGAAGCCCGGGCCCTTGTCCTCTTCCTTCTTGGCAGCGGCGCCCTTCTTCTTGTCCTTGGTCTCCTCCGTCCCTTCGACGACCTTGACCATAACCTTGACGGTGTCGCCTGGCGCGAACTCGGGCACCCGGCGCTTGGCGGTGATCGCCTCCATCTGGCGGCGCTCGAGATCTTGGATGATGGTCATGGAAGCCATGGGGACACGCCTTCGGAAGGAGGGGCGAGACAGGGCCGGAGAGGTCACGGCGCTGCCTCAAGCCGCGACCTGACGAAATTCGCCGGCGTTCTAGCCCAGCACAAGTCCGGTGTCGATGGGATTTCGGCAGTGCGGCATCGGCGCCCCGGCACGCGCGCCGTTACTGGCCGGTGGCGCCACCCGCTTCAGGGATGCCGCCGGGAATTCGGCCATGGGCTGCCGTGCCCAGGCCGCGCCGCCACGACCTCGGCCCGTCGGCGGGGCGACGGCAGGCAGCGGGCGATGCTCTCCGCCCGCCGTGTAGCCCGCCGCGTGGAGGGTCGCGCCGTCACCCCTCACGTCGAGGAGAACGAGCAGGCAGCCGTCAAAAAGGCAGGAGGCAGGCGCCGTCTGCGCTGAAGCAGGCGCTGTCATTGGCCGTCCCCGAGGCGGGGACGCCTGATCTGGCCGGCTCGGAACGAGGTGGATGGTGCTGGCCCCCATGGGTGCCCGCCGTGGCCCTCGAGAGGCCCCGCAAAGTCCCCAGGGGGGATACGACCACTTCGGTCGCTTACAGAGTCATGGCTGCGCCGCGCGGCAGGACCGGGCGTGACCGGCCGCAAACCCGGAACCTGTCCGACATACAAGTGATTGATCCATATCAACGTTTGAGCGTGTCACACAGGTTTTACATGGCTGGGCTTTACCGGCGCCGCGATGGGGCCGCCAGGCGGGTGCTCCAACCCCTTGGGACCGCGGCTCGAAGATGCAGTGAGGTGAGAAAATGCGGAACATGACAAGAACGATCGCCCTGGCGGCGGTTGCCGCGGCGGGAACCATGGCCGCTGCCAGCAGCGTGTGGGCGGGCGAGCAGATCAGAATCGTCGGCTCCTCCACCGTCTACCCGTTCACGACCGCCGTCGCCGAGCAGTTCGGCAAATCCGGTGCGGGTAAGACGCCCGTCGTCGAGTCCACAGGCACCGGCGGCGGCATGAAGATCTTCTGCGAGGGCGTCGGAGCTGACAAGGTCGACGCCACCAATGCCTCGCGGCGCATGAAGAAGAGCGAGTTCGAGACCTGCCAGAAGAATGGCGTCAAAGACATCATCGAGATCAACATCGGCTTCGACGGCCTGACGATCGCGCAGTCCAAGGCCGGCACGCCCCTCAAGCTGACGCTGGCACAGGTGTACCTGGCGCTCGCCCAGCAGGTCCCCGACAAGGACGGCAAGCTCGTCGACAACCCCCACAAGAACTGGTCCGACATCGACAAATCGCTGCCCAACATCAAGATCGAGGTGCTGGGACCGCCCCCGACCTCCGGCACCCGCGACTCGCTCCACGAACTCTTCATGGAGAAGGGCGCCGAGCAGATCCCGGCGCTGGCCGCGCTCAAGAAGGCTGACGCGAAGGCGTTCGACAAGGCGTGGAAGTCCATCCGCAAGGACGGGGCCTACGTCGAGGCCGGCGAGAACGACAACGTCATCGTGCAGAAGCTCGAGGCCAACAAGAATGCGCTCGGGGTGTTCGGCTACTCTTTCCTGGAGGAGAACCTGGCCAAGCTCAGGGGCGTGCCGATCGACGGCGTGGCCCCGGATTTTGATGCCATCACCTCCGGCAAGTACAAGGGCGCGCGTCGCATGTACGTCTACATCAAGAAGGCGCACATCGGGGTCACCCCGAACCTCGACAAGTTCGCTGCCGAGTACGTGTCCGAGAAGGCCCTCGGCAGGGACGGCTATCTTGCCCGCAAGGGCCTGGTGACGCTGCCCAAGAACGAGCTCGAGGCGGTCCGGAAGGCGGTTCTCGGCAAGGAGACCGTGAAGAGCGAGGATCTGTCGAGCTGAAGCAGGGAGCAACGGTGCGGCCGGCCCGACCTGTTGGCGCGGCCGCGCCGCCCGCCCACCGCGTCGTTGCGTTGGCGCCGAGACTCGTTGCACAACCCTCGTTGCGTGCGGTCACGCCTCGTGTCGATCATGGCGGGCAGCCGCACATCGCCGAGCGGGGCTGACATGGCCGGCTTGTATTTCTCGGCGCTCGCAGTGCTCATGCTGGCGGGCTACTTCTACGGGCGCTCCCGCGCGCTCGCCGTTGCCGGGGACGACTACGCCGGCCTTCATTCGCTGCCCGCCTATCACGGCGCATGGGTCGCTTGCGGCATTCTCGTACCCATGCTGGTCGTCTATCTGGTCGGGACCCCGGTAGTGGCGATGCTGGCGCAATCGAGTGCGCTTGCCCTGCTTCCGCCCGAGGTCCAGGAGGATGCCCTCAAGCGCGCATCGTTCCTGCGCGATGCCATCAACCTGGCTGGCGGGCGCCACTCCGGCCAGCCGAGCGAGGCTCTGCGGCAGGCGGCCGACGCCTACAACCACACCCAGTCGATTGGGAGCTGGACCGTGCTGGGGCTGGGGCTCCTCTCGGCGACAATTGCGGGCGCCTGGTGCGCAATGCGCATCAGCAAGCCGTTCCGTGCGCGCAACCGGGTCGAGCGCTTCGTGACCGTCGTGCTCGTTATCTGCGCTGCCGTCGCCGTCCTCACCACGGTCGGAATCGTGCTGTCGGTGGTGACGGAGACCTATCGCTTCTTCTTCGATCCGGCTCTGAAAGGCCGGCCCACGATCTCCCAGTTTCTGTTCGGCCTGGAGTGGAATCCGCAGGAGGCGCTGCGCGCGGACCAGGGTGACATCAAGACCGCTTTCGGCTTCGTCCCGCTGCTGACGGGCACGCTGCTCATCACCTTCATTGCCATCTGCGTGGCCGGCCCGCTCGGCCTGTTCTCGGCGATCTATCTGTCGGAGTACGCCACCGCCCGGGTCCGCGCCTGGGCCAAGCCCGTTCTCGAGATTTTGGCCGGCATTCCCACGGTGGTCCTGGGCTTTTTCGCCGCCCTGACAGTGGCTCCCTACGTCCGCAGCTGGGGCGAGCATCTCGGCCTCGACGTGGCGTCGGAGAGTGCGCTCGCCGCCGGCCTCGTGATGGGCATGATGATCATCCCGTTCATCTCCTCGCTCTCGGACGACGTCATCAACGCGGTGCCGCAGTCGCTGCGCGACGGGGCCTATGCGCTGGGCGCGACCAAGTCGGAGACCATCAAGCGGGTCATCCTGCCGGCCGCTCTGCCGGGCATCGTATCGGCCTTCATGCTGGCCATCAGCCGGGCGATCGGCGAAACCATGATCGTGGTGATGGCCGCGGGCCTCGCCGCCAATCTCACCTTCAACCCGCTCGAGGCGGTCACCACCATCACCGTGCAGATCAAGACCATCCTCGTCGGCGATCAGGAGTTCGACAGCGCCAAGACGCTCGCTGCCTTCGCTCTCGGCTTCGTGCTGTTCTTCGTCACGCTCCTGCTCAACGTCATCGCTCTACAAGTCGTGCGCAGATACAGGGAGCAATATGACTGACATTGCCGCCCCACCGGCCCTCACGCTCGGGCAGCGCATCGACTTCACGTCCGATGCCGCGCGGGCGCGTGTTCGCGCCCGCTACCGGGCGGAGGCGCGCTTTCGCCTCTACGGACTGCTGGCGCTCGTCGTCACGGCAATCTTTCTGCTCGTGCTGATCGCCGACATCCTCTTCAGGGGGCTGCCGGCGTTCCTGCACCACTCGCTCGTGCTCGACGTGGCCGTGCCCTCCGACCTGGTGGAGCCGCAGAAGCGGGGCGATCCGGCTGCAATCCGCAGCGCCGACTACTTTCCGCTGGTGCGCGACGCGCTCAAGGCGGCCATCCCGGGCATCGAGAGCCGCAGCGCGGAGAAGACCCTGACGCGCCTGCTCAGCACCGGGGCGGCGGACCACCTGGCAGGTCTGGTGGCTGCCGATCCCTCGCTGATCGGACGCACGGTGAGAGTGCCGCTGCTGCTGTCGGCGGATGCCGACCTCTACCTCAAGGGCACGGGCACGCGCATCGCCAAGCGGTGGGGGCGCGGCATCGCCACGCCGAGCGGGGTCAGCGGCGAGGTCACCATCCGCAGCAGCGCGAGCGACTTCGCCGACGACCTCGCGGCCGTCAAGACGCTGTTGGCGGGGCGCGCCCGCCAGCTCGCTGCGGAGGCCGACCGGCTGCAGCGTACCGGCTCGCCGGCGGTGGCCGGCAGGGTGGAGGAGCTGCGCCGGGAGGCTGGAGAGCTGCACGCCCGTGCCGGGCAGCGGCAGACCGAGGAGACGCTAGACGCCAGCATGCCGAGCCTGCTCGTGGCCATCGACGGCGGCCTCGTCAAAGCCACCAAGGTCTCCGCGACGACCGTCGCCGGCGAGGTCCTGCTGCCGCTGTCCTCGCAGGCCGGCGCCCGCGGCGGGGAGTGGAGCGTCAACACCTATATCACGCCCGAGAGCGCCCGCAGGGCGACCGACCAGGAGATCGCCTTTCTCGAGCGCTTCCGGGAGCTCGGCAAGGTGGAGCGGCACCTGAACACCATCTTCCTGCTCTCGGGCGACAGCCGCGAGCCGGAGCTCGCCGGCATCCGCGGCGCCCTGGTCGGCAGCGCGCTCACGCTGCTCATCACGGTCGTGCTGTGTGTGCCGATCGGCGTAATGGCCGCGGTGTATCTGGAGGAGTTCGCGCCGAAGACCCGCTGGACGGATCTGATAGAGGTCAATATCAACAATCTGGCCGCGGTGCCCTCGATCGTGTTCGGCCTGCTTGGCCTCGCCATGTTCCTCAACTTCTTCGGGCTGCCGCGCTCGGCCCCGCTGGTCGGCGGCCTGGTGCTCGCCCTGCTCGTGCTGCCCACCATCATCATCGCGGCGCGCGCCGCGCTCAAGGCGGTGCCGCCCTCGATCAAGGAGGCGGCGCTCGGCGTCGGCGCCTCGCACCAGCAGGCCGTGTTCCACCACGTCCTGCCGCTGGCCATGCCAGGCATCATGACGGGCACCATCATCGGCATGGCGCACGCGCTGGGCGAGACTGCGCCGCTGTTGATGATCGGCATGGTGGCCTTCATCGTGGACGTGCCGAAGGGCTTCACCGAGGCCGCCACCGTGCTGCCGGTCCAGATCTACCTGTGGTCGGACCTGCCCGAGGTCGGGTTCCAGGCGAAGACGGCCGCGGCGATCATCGTCCTGCTGCTGTTCCTGTTCGCCATGAACGGCGCCGCCATCTGGCTCCGCAGGAGGTTCGAGCGCCGCTGGTAGCTCGCTGGTCTCGCAAAGGGGGACGTTAGGGTCATGGACATGCCCGCCCAGAGTGCATTCACCGGCGAGCAGGCCGGTCACGACCGCAAGCCCGCGGCCAAGGTGGTGGCGCGCCACGTCGACGTGTTCTACGGCGACAAGCACGCCATCAAGGACGTGACGGTCGACATCGCCGAGCGCAGCGTGACGGCGTTCATCGGCCCGTCGGGCTGCGGCAAGTCGACGTTCCTGCGCTGCATAAACCGCATGAACGACACTATTCCGGGCTGTCGGGTGTCGGGCGAGATCCTGATCGACGGCAACGACATCTATGATCCGGCCCTCGACGTGGTTCAGCTGCGCGCCCGCGTCGGCATGGTTTTCCAGAAGCCCAATCCGTTCCCCAAGTCAGTGTTCGAGAACGTCGCCTATGGCCCGCGCATCCATGGGCTGGCGCGAACGAAGGCCGATCTCGAGGAGATCGTGGTGACCAGCCTGAAGCGCGCCGGCCTGTTCGAGGAGGTCAAGGACCGGCTGGGAGATCCGGGAACCGGCCTGTCGGGAGGCCAGCAGCAGCGCCTTTGCATAGCGCGCGCCATCGCCGTGGAGCCGGAGGTGGTGCTCATGGACGAGCCCTGCTCGGCGCTCGACCCGATAGCCACCGCCAAGATCGAGGAGCTCATGGGCGAGCTCACCGAGCGCTATACCATCGTCATCGTCACTCACTCCATGCAGCAGGCCGCCCGCGTCTCGCAGCGCACCGCCTTCTTCCACCTCGGCACCCTGGTGGAGTTCGGCGATACGCAGAAGATATTCACCTCCCCCACCGACGAGCGCACCCAGGACTACATCACCGGCCGCTTCGGCTAGCCCGGCATTCCCAGCAACTCGGAAATCCGCCATGCAACCGCACACCATCGGCTCCTACGACGCCGACCTCAGGGCTCTCGACCGGCTGGTGGTCGAGATGGCGGGCCGCGCGGAGGCCGCGCTGGAGGACGCCACCAGCGCCCTGTTCGACGGCAACGTGCAGCTGGCGCAGCGCGTCATCGCCGCTGACCGGCTCATCGACGCCCTGCAGCATCGCGTCGAGGAGAAGGCGATCTCCACCATCGCCACGCGCCAGCCGGTCGCGGTCGACCTGCGCGAGATCGTATCCTCCATCCGCATGGCCAACGACTTGGAGCGCATCGGCGACCTCGGCAAGAACGTGGCCAAGCGCGTGGTCGCCATCGGCGAGCAGCCCGCCTCGCACAAGGCCGCCACCAGCCTGGTGCCGCTCGCCACCCGCGTGCGCGAGCAGCTGCACGCGGTCGCCGGCGCCTACGCCCGGCGCGACGACGCCGCCGCGCTCGAGGTGTGGCGCGCGGACGGCGCCATCGACGCACTGCACACCTCGCTCTTCCGCGAGCTGCTGACCTATATGATGGAGGATCCGCGCAACATCGGCTTCTGCGCGCATCTTCTGTTCTGTGCCAAGAACCTCGAGCGCATCGGCGATCACGCGACCAACATCGCCGAGATCGTGCACTACATGGTCACCGGCGACACGCTGTCAGCCGAGCGCCCGAAAGCCGACGAGTCGAGTGGCGTCGGTCCCAACCTGGAGCCCAATCGGACCTGACGAGGATTAGGAGAGAGATGCCGCCACACATCCTGGTCGTCGAGGACGAGGAACCGCTGCTCGAGCTGCTGCGCTACAACTTCGAGAGGGCCGGCTATGCGGTCGAGACCATTGCCAACGGCGACCTGGCCGAGGCACGGCTGAAGGAGACGGTGCCGGACCTGCTGGTGCTGGACTGGATGCTGCCCGGGCTGTCGGGCATCGAGCTTTGCCGACGGCTGCGCCAGGGCGCCGCCACCCAGAACCTGCCCATCATCCTGCTCACGGCGCGCGGCGAGGAGAGCGACCGCGTGCGCGGGCTCGAGACCGGCGCCGACGATTACGTGGTCAAGCCGTTCTCGGTCAACGAGCTCGTCGCCCGGGTCGCCGCCCTGCTGCGGCGCATGCGGCCCCGCCTGGTTGCCGATGTGCTGACGGTGGGGGACATCGAGCTCAACCGCACGGCCATGTCCGTGCAGCGCCGCGGCCAGGCCGTGCACCTGGGGCCCACCGACTACCGTCTGCTCGAGTTCTTCATGCAGTCCCCTGGCCGCGTCTTCACGCGCAGCCAGCTGCTCGACGGCGTGTGGGGCAACGACGTCTACGTGGACGAGCGCACCGTCGACGTGCACATCGGCCGGCTGCGCAAGGCGCTGCTGCGCGGGTGGCGAACCGATCCGATCCGCACGGTGCGCGGCGCCGGCTACAGCTTCGAGGCCGTCTGAGCGCGCCGCGGGGCGCCCATCAGGCCGCCGTCACGTCGGAGGCGGTGCGCCGCAGGAAGAGCCTGGCGATCTCATTTATGGGCCGGGGCGGGCTGAAGAAGTAGCCCTGCACCTCGGTGCACCCCTCCTCCCGCACCCGCTGCAGCTGCTCGCTCGTCTCCACGCCCTCGGCGGTGGTGTCGATGCCGAGGCTGCTGCCGAGGCCGGCCACCGCGCGCAGGATGGCGAGGGCGTCCTCGCCCGTCTCGGAAAGGTCGGACACGAAGCAGCGGTCGATCTTGATCTTGTCGAACGGGAAGCTGCGCAGGTAGCTGAGCGAGGAGTAGCCGGTGCCGAAGTCGTCGAGCGCAATGCGCACGCCCAGCGCCCGCAGCCGGTGCAGCATGGCGAGCGTGCTCTCGTTGTTCTGGAGCAGCACCGATTCGGTGATCTCCAGCTCGAGGCGGCTCGCGGCGAGCCCCGAGGCGGCGAGCGCGGAGAACACCGCCTCGACCAGCTGCTGGCTCTTGAACTGGATGGCCGACAGGTTGATGGCGACGTTGACGTCCGGCGGCCACTGCGCGGCCGCGGCGCACGCCTCTCGCAGCGCCCATTCCCCGATCGGCACGATCAGCCCCGTCTCCTCCGCGAGGGGGATGAACTCGCTCGGCGGCACCAGGCCGCGCTCGGGATGGTGCCATCGCAGCAGCGCCTCCATGCAGCTGATCTCGTCCCGCGCGAGATTGACCAGCGGCTGGTAGTGCAGCTCGAACTGGCCGTCGGCCAGGGCCCTGCGCAGATCGAGCTGCATCTGCCGACGCGCCTGCATGTCGGCGTTCATGTCGGCCTCGAAGAAGCGGTAGACGCCGCGCGTCTCGCTCTTGGTGCGGTAGAGCGCGAGGTCGGCGTTCTTGAGGAGCTCATCGGGACAGCTGCCATCGCCCGGCGACACGGCGATGCCGATGGTGCCTCCGGTGGTGATCTGGTGGCCGGCCACCAGGAAGGTCTCGCTCAGCGCCTCGACGATGCGCGTGGCAAGTGCGGTCGCGGCGATGGGCTGCTCGGCGCCGATCTGCAGGACGGAGAACTCGTCGCCGCCGAACCTGGCGAGGACGTCGTCCGGCCCTATGCAGGAGGCCAGGCGAGCGCCGACCGCCTTCAGCAGCTGGTCGCCGACAGAATGTCCGAGCGTGTCGTTGACGTCCTTGAAGCGGTCGAGGTCAAGGCAGAGCAGGGCCACGCTTTCACCCTCGCGCGCGCCGGCGAGCTCCTTCTCGAGGCGCTCGCGCAGATTGAGCCGGTTGGGCAGCTCGGTGAGCAGATCGTGGCGGGCCATGTAGGCGATGCGCGCCTCCGAGCGCCGCGATTCGGTTATGTCCTCGTGCATGGAGACCCAGCCGCCGTCGCGCGTGGGCTCGTGCCGAACGGCGATCACGCGCTTGTCGGTCAGCTCGACGATGCGCGTCGCCGGGCGGTTCTCGGCCGCCATCGCCAACATGTCGCGCAGGTAGTTCTCCGGGATCTGGCCGCCGTAGAGACCGTTGGCGACGCGGTGCTCGATGATGCTGCGCAGCGGCGTGCCCGGCTGGGCCAGCGCCGGCGGCAGCCCGTACATCCTCGCGTAGCTGGCGTTGCAGACAACCAGCTCACCCTTGCTGTCGAACATGCACAGGCCCTGGGACATGTTGTTGAGGGCGGCATCGAAGCGCAGGTTCTGCCTCTCAAGCTGCTCCTTCTGGGCCAGCAGCTCGGCCTGCTTGGCCTCGAGGAGGTTCTGGGCCTCGTCGAGCGCTGCCAGCGGCAGCCGCCGGAAACAGTAGTAGGCAGCCAATCCCAGGATGAAGAAGCCGATGGCGACGTAGGCGGTGCCGACGAACAGGCTGCGGGTGCTGACTGCGATGTGGAAGTTGCCTTTGAAATCGGGGGTGGTGATCGGCTTGGTCGCCCGGATCTCGGGCCAGGTGGTGGGCGCCCCCTGGAACATGAGCACGGTGCCGTCGTCGGCTGTCACCCAGCTCGCGACCACGGCCGAGTCCGGGCTGCGGGTGGCGTGCAGCACGCTGATCGACACCTGCTTCAGGCGATCGACTGCGTTCTGCTGCCCGAGCTGCACCTCGATGTGGCGGGCTCCGAGCGTGGCCTGCTCCGTCGCCCGCTGACGCAGCTGCCCCGCGCTGATGAGCGTGTAGGTGAGGGGCGGCGCCAGCATGGTGATGGCGGTGGTGACGAGCCCCAGGTGGCCGATGAGGGCGCGGGGGGAGCCGGCCCACTTGGTGACCCGCGCGTTGAGAAGCGCGAGCTCACCGCGCAGGCCGCCCCATGCGTTCGTCAGTACCTTCCACGCCGTCGCAAGACCTTCGCCAGAACCCAAGGGTTTGCGCATCCGGCCTCTCCCCCACACGAGCCGGACGCAACGTAGATGGAAAACTTAAAAGAAACGGCAATAGACGCTCCGGTTCCGGCCAGCGTTATCGGATAGTCCGACATCTCCGCGCGTCATCGGCCGCGTTCTCCATGGCAAGCTCGCCCCTAAAGCGTGAACGAGTGGTGAATGCCCCGCGCACGGCGACAATCCTCCCAACACGGCATGATGGTGGCTGCCCGGATGCGCAACCGGAGGTCGGCGGGTTCACGCGGCCCGGCCTTCTGGAGCCGAGAGCGGCAGGCCGAGGGCGACGCGGCGCTTGAGCCACGGGCTCGGCCGGTAGCGCGGCTCGCCGTAAAAGGCCTGCAGCCGCTCCAGAATGAAAAGAACCCGGCCCGAGCCAAGGCGGTCGGCCCACTCGAGCGGGCCGAAGGGATAGCCGAGCCCAAGTTTGGCGCCCATGTCGATGTCGGCCGGGGCGGCAATGGCGCGCTGTGCCACGCCGCAGGCGATGTTGACGATCTGCGCCACCACGCGCTGGGCGACGAACCCGGGGCTGTCGTTGATGACTACCACCGGCTGACCGTCGGCAGCGAGGAGCCCGTGGGCGGCGTCCCGATGCTCCGGCGCGGTGGCCGGCGTGACCATCAGCGTGCGCGGGCCCTTCATGCCGAACAGGACGTCGACGGCGACGGTGCGCGCCGGGTCGAGCTTCAGGTCGATGACGGCGGTCGTGAGGTCCCAGCCGACCGGCGTGAGCACGATGAGCGCGGCCGCGCTGGGCCGCGCCCCCGTCTCCAGCTCGGCACCCGTCCGCCGCAGGAGGTCGAGGAGAGGGGTCTGCAGGTCGGGATGGTGCTCGCTCGGCCTCACCCACACGGACCTCGGCCGCGAGGCCGGCGCCGGCGCGAGAGGCGGCTCGATCTTCTCGCCGTCGCGGTAGGTGTACCAGCCCGCTCCGGTCTTACGGCCGTACAGACCGGCGGCGACGCGCAGGGCCGACAGCGGGAAGGGCGTGAAGGCCGGCTCGTTGTAGAACTGCGCATAGATGGATTCCATCACCGCGTGCTGCACGTCGATGCCGACCATGTCCGCGAGCGTGAACGGCCCCATCTTGAAGCCAGGTGCGCCGGTCAGGATGCGGTCGATCTCGGCCAGGCCCGCTATTCCCTCCGTGAGGATGCGCTGGGCCTCAGGCACGAATGCGCGGCCGATATGATTGACGAGGAAGGCAGGGCTGTCCGTGCACAACACCGGCTCGCGCGTCATGCGCCGGCCGATCGCCATCATCGCCTCGGTCACCCACGGCGCCGTACGCAGGCCCGGGATCACCTCGACCAGGCGCATGAGCGGCACGGGATTGAAGAAATGCATGCCGCCGACCCGCTCGGGCCGCTTGCATCTGGCGGCGATGGCGGTGATGGGCAGGGAGGAGGTGTTGGAGGCGATGATCGTGTCGGGGCCGGCGAGCTCGTCGAGCCTGGCGAACACGGCCTGCTTGACATCGAGGCGCTCCACGATGGCCTCGATGATGATGTCGGCCTTTGCCACCTCCTCGAGGCTTTGTGCGACGGCGATGCGCGCGACGGCCGCCTTTGCCTCCTCGGCCGGCACGCGGCCCTTCTGCACCAGGGCGTCGAGCATGCTTGCCACGTAGTCTCTCGCCGCCTGTGCCGCGCCCGGCTTCTCGTCATAGGCGAGGACGCGCATGCCGCCCTGCACCCCTACCTGCACGATGCCGCGCCCCATGGCGCCCGTGCCGACGACGCCGAGGACGACATCGGGTGTGTTGGGATCGAACGGCATGGCTGCGTCTCCTCGCTACTTCACCGACACCGAAGCCTAGGCCGTGCCGCGGGGATGGAGCAAGTCGGAGCGAAGCTCACGCCGGCAACTCGAAACGGTCGACGTTGCCTCCGCCGGCGAGCCCTCGTCGACACCTGGAGCAGGAGCAGGCGGAGGCATCACCCCGCGCCGAGGCGAGCGAGGCGCTCCTCGGCCTCCGGCGCCCCGAGCTCGCGCGCCCTTTCGTACCACTTGCGCGCCTCGCCGACGTTGGGCTGCACTCCTCGCACGCCCCAGCGGGCGAGCTCGCGCGGATCGTACGTGGCGGCAAGCAGCAGGGCCGCCCGCGCCAGGCCGATCTGGGCCGCGCGCAGGAAGAAGTTGCGCGCCACCGCCACCTGCCCCTGCTCGATCTCGCGCTCGCCGCGGGCAACAAGCTTCTCCGCCGTCTCTCGGTCGGCGGGCGTGAGGAGGGGACCGCGCGGGGGCGCAGGCTGTGCGGGCTGTGCGGGCTGCTCCCTGGGGGCCGCAGAGGCCGCCGAAGGCTCGACCAGAAGGATTGACCTCGCCTCGGCCAGCAGGGTGCCGTCCTCCCCAACCAGGCTGATGCCGATCTCCGATCGTCCGGCCGCGCCCACCGGCACGATCAGGGCAAGGCCGGACAGGGCGTGCAGCGGCACCGCCCACGACCCCGGGGCTATGGCATAGCCGTCCGAGAGCGAGACGGTGGGAGGCAGGCCGCGCACGCGCAGGAAGCTGTTGCGCGGCATGGCGTCGGCGGGCGCGATGCGGATGGCGAAGGGCACCTGCGAGGCCGGTGCGGCAGCTATGGTCGGAGCGACGGTCAGGCGCACGCCGTCGCTGCGGGGGGCCTGCGCCAGTCTCGACGGCTCCGCGATGGTCTCGGCGAGCGCTCCGCCGGGCATGACGGACGCGACGCAGGCGGCGCCAAGCGCGACGAGGGCCAGTGCCCGGCCGCGCCGCCGCCCGCCCCCCATCCCATTCACCCCGCCCGCGGCGGCCAACCCGGCTCCCCCTGCCTCCCCCATCGATCGCCCCCTCGCTGCTGGCCCGAAAAGGACGGCGACGCTCTCACCCCTGCCATCATTGCCGCGACTGCTTCTTGTTCCACTCCAGGAACTGCTTGAAGAGGCGCTCCTGCTCGACAGGATCCTGGGGCGCAGTGCGCGCCGCCTGGGCCCGCGCCTGGGCCGGATCGATGGAGCGCGCACCGAGGGCAGCCACCTTGTCGAGCCGGTCCTGCAGCGGCTTGAACCGCTCCCAGCCGGGCACCTTGGCCGCCAGGTTCACGTCCTTCCACTTCTCGTGATAGCCAGGCTCCTTCTGCAGCCGCTCGAAGCGGTCGAAGAGGTACTCCACGAGACGCTCGAGGCGCTTGTAGCGGTCGGTGTTCTTGGGCCAGTCGTAGACTGCCAGCACGGCGGGCACCGAGATGGTCGCAATCTGCGTGCCCTGCGGGATCAGGCCCGGGTAGTCGGAATGGTCGAGGTAGGCCGGGGCATAGTACTCGAGCCTGTCGGAGTACTCGATCGGCACGAACTTGAAGCCCTCGGGGAACCTGTTCTTTAGGAAGGGCGCCAGCGGCTTGGAGGAGATCCAGAAGGTGGCGGCGACCTCCTCGCCCTCGCGCATCTTGGCCATGGCCACGTTGTGGGGCACGAAGGTGGCCTTTATGTCGATGCCGAGCTGCTTGAAGATGATGGGTCCCGAGTAGGCGGCCGCCGTGCCCTGTGTGTTGAAGTTCACCACCTTGCCAGCCAGGTCCTTGATCGACTTGATCTCCGGCCGCACGAACAGGTGAGCCTCGGACGGAAACAGGTTGACGAGGTAGTGGATGCGCCGCCACGCGGCGGCGAACTCGGGCTTGGACTTGAAATGATCGAGCACGTCGCCATAGACGATGGCGGCGTCTACGCCCCGCAGGTAGAGCAGGTCGTAGACGTTGTCGAACGGGCCGCGGGTGACGATCGGCAACACGCGCATGTTGTCGCCGTCGTCGAGCACGCGGGCGAGCTCGGAGGCAAACAGGATGGGCGCGCCTTCGAGCCGTCCGGCCGCGAGCCCGACCGTCCAGGCGTTGATGCGGTCCTTGTGGGCCTGCTCGACGGCAGCGGACATCGGTCGGGGCGGCACCACCGCCTTGGCCTTGGCGGCCTGCGCCGCGTCGGCGGGCTGGGTTCCGACACCCACCTGCGCCGGAGGCGCCGCAGGCCGCTTGGGAGGCGACTGGGCTGCCAGCGGGGCATGGGTGAGCAGCAGAGCTATGCCGGCAGCGGTGCTCATCTTCCATAGCATCGGAACGACCCTCCTTCACCGCCACCAGCTGGCGTGCGCCGGTGCGCGCCCTCACGGCCTGATGTAGGCGTAGCCCTGCTTCTGCAGCTCCATCAGGCGGACCACGCCGGAGGGTATCACCTTGGCCTCGCTCACCAGCGTGACCGGTTTGCCCTCCGCCTTGCTGTGCCTGGCCTGCGTGTTGCCGCAGGCCATGAAAGCGATATTGGGGTTCTCGAGCGCCATCGGCGCGATGCGCTCCTTCACCGGGCTGGTGTCGGCGCGCAGCATGTGCAGGCCGTCCCCGAACGCGACGATCTCGACGGCAACGTTCTCGCCTTTGGACTTGTAGTACTCGATGACGTTCTGCGCGTTGTTGAGCGCCACGTTCATCACCGCCTTGTCGTTCTGGCTCACCTGGATCGCAACCTTGTGCTTGGCCTCGGGAGCGCTCTTGGCTGGCTTGGTCTGCGCTGCCTGCCTGGTCTGGGCCGTGGCCTCGACGGCAAGTGCCAGGCAGCCGGCAACCGTCATGGCGGCAGAGATGAGCGCCAGACGGCCGATAGGTCTCAGGGTCATTTCGAGCTCCCAGTTGGGTTGCGGGGTCCGCGCGAGCTGCACGAACCGGACGAGAAAAGCGAACGGCTGCCCGCCGGAGACGGGCATCGAACACCATGCGTCGCGCGAGCGGCCTCACCACGCCCGCCGCGAGCGGCGATGCCAAGGATGATTGGATGCGACGTCCCGCTCAGCGTCGACCGGCTCACGCCCCGCAGCCGGCCCAGCGCCCCATCGTCTAGCCCCTTGGACCTCGCGAGCCAGAGCACTTCGACGTGTGAGTGGCATCCTGGCAGCCGAATTGGGACAATCTTGAGGCAATCACGACGTGCCGAGGGAGCATCGCCGATCAATAGCGCCCCTTGAGCAGCCGGTGCTGGATCTTGCCGGTGGCGGTGCGCGGCATGTCCTCGTCGCGGATGAAGGACACCGACTTCGGCCGCTTGTAGCCGGCGATGCGCTGCGTACACCAAGCGAGGACCTCGGCCTCGGTGGCGCTCTCGCCCTCGCGCAGCACGATCACGGCGTGCACCGCTTCTCCCCAGGTGTCGTGCGGGCGTCCGACCACCGCCACGTCCTTGACCTTCGGGTGTGCCCCGAGCACGGCCTCCACCTCGGAAGGATAGACGTTCTCGCCGCCCGAGATGATCATGTTGCTCTTGCGGTCGACGAGATAGTAGTAGCCCTCCTGGCGCCGGGCCATGTCGCCCACCGACAGGTAGGGCCCGCGGAAGGCCTGAGCGGTCTTGGCCGGCTCCTTCCAGTAGCCCTCGAAGGCCCACGGCGTGCGCGAGAAGAGCTCGCCCGGCTGCCCTTCGGCCACCTCGCCGCCCGTCTCGTCGAGCAGCCGGATGGGTCCCGAGCCGAACAGCTCGCGACCGATCGAAGCGAGGCGCGTGAGCTGCTCCTCCGGGCGCAGCATGGTGACCCAGCCCGCCTCGGTGGAGCCGTAGAGCTCGTAAAGGCCCGAGCGCGGGAACTGCTCGAGGATGGCGAGCTTGGTCTCGCGCCTGACCGGGGCGGACGAGACGAGAAGCCTGGTTACGGCCTCGACGTTGCAGGCCGCCCGCACCCGCTCGGGCAGGCCCAGCATCATGACGTAGTGGGTGGGCACCAGCGAGGTGAACGTGACCCGCTCGGAAGCGAGCGTGCGCAAGAGGTGCTCCGGATCGACGCTCCTGCGGTCGTAGACGCAAGAGGCGGCGCCCGTCGCCGCGAACGCCGCGGCGAAGAAGAGCGAGTTGGCGTGGCAGAGCGGCATGACCAGCAGGCAGCTGTCGTCGGGACGGAAGCCGAAGGCGAGCAGGGTGGCGTAGTTGGAGAGAGCGAGGCTCGCGTGGCTGCGCATGGCGCCCTTGGGGTTGCCCGTGGTGCCGGAGGTATAAATGAGCGCGAACAGGTCCTGGGGCAGCGCCTCCACCGCGGGCTCGGCGGCGGAGGCGGCGGCGATGATGTCCTCGTAGGACTTGTAGCCGGCGGGCGTGGCGGCGCCGCCGAAGACCACGTAGTTCGGCGGCGGAATGGGCAGGTCGGCGCGGATGCCCTCGGTGCGATCGACCAGATCGTGGCCGACGATGATGGCGCGTGCCTCGCAGTTCTCCACGATGTAGCGGATCTCGCGGCCGACCAGGCGGAAGTTGATCGGCACCATGGCGAGGCCCGCATTGGCGACCGCGGCGTAGATCTCGAGCCATTCCAGCGCATTGTGGGCGAGCACCGCCACCCGGTCGCCCTTGGCGAGGGGCAGGGCGAGGAGGGCGTTGGCGAGCCGGCAGGCGCGCTCGTGCCACTGCCGGAAGGTGAGCGCGCGGGCCGAGGCGCGGGCAGCAACCTTGTCCGGATAGAGGCGGGCGTTGATGCCGACGATCTCGCCCAGGTGCAGAAGTCGGCTCATCGGGCGGCTCCTCGGGTCTGCTCCTGCATGGCCGGGTCAGGGGCTGCCTATCCCGCCCAGCACGGCGGCCGGCAGCGCAAGAAGAGACGCCTCCTCGGCAGCGGCCGGCTGGCCCTCGCGCGCAGGCAGGCGCGCGCGGTTGTGCCAGTAGACGGGCATGCCTACCCCGCTCGCCCCTGGCACGTCGGCAGCCGACCCGGCCACGAACAGGGTGCGCTCCGGCCGCGTGCCGAGGGCCCGCAGGGCAGCCAGGTAGGGCTCGGGGCGGGGCTTGTAGTAGCCTACCTCCTCCGCCGTTATCACGTGCCGGAACGTCGCCCCCACGCGATCCGCCGCTGCGCGGCCGAGCCGCGCCGAGCAGTTGGTGACGACCGCCAGCGGCAGGCGGCGGCCGAGCTCACCGAGCACGCCGGCTGCCTCGGGCCACGGCCGCAGCTCCCCCCAGCGGCGGACGAGGTCGCCGGCCAGGGCAATGGGCAGGCCCGCCGCGGCAGCTGCCTCCGCCACCAGGACCTCGTAGGGTCGGTAAGGGCCGCATCCGTAGGTGACGTCGAGATAGCGCCGGCGCCAGGCGAGGCCCGCCTCGCTCGAGCCGGCCACGCTGTTCCACAGCGACCAGGAATCGAGAAGCGCGGTGAGCAGGTCGAACACCACGGCATCGTAGCGGGCCGGGCGGTCTTGCATGGTATGGCGCCGCTCAGGCCGGCATTGCCGTCTCCGCCAGCCGCACCCAGTAGGACACGCCGAGCGGGATCGCCGCATCGTTGAAGTTGTAGCGGGGGTTGTGCAGCCCCGGGCCCTTGCCGTTGCCCAGCATGATGAAGGCGCCGGGACGGCGCTTGAGCATGTGCGAGAAATCCTCCGCCCCCATGATCGGCCGCATGTCGTCGACGTTGGCGGCGCCCACGATCTCGCCGGCGATGCGGCGCGCGAAGCTCGTCTTTTCAGGGTCGTTGACGGTGACCGGCACGTCGCCCTCGATGACGATCTGCGCCGTGGCGCCGAACGGCGCCGCGGTGCCTTCGGCGATGGCGCGGAAGCGGGCGTGGACCTGGGCGCGCACGGCCTCGCTCAGGGTGCGAATGGTGCCGACCAGGGTGACGCTCTCGGGAATGATGTTGAAGGCTTCGCCGCCGCGCAGCATGCAGGTCGAGACCACCACCGCGTCGAGCGGGTCTACGTTGCGCGAGGCGATCGTCTGCAGCGCCATGATCGTCTGCGCCGCCACCACCACCGGGTCGATGCCCTCGTGGGGGCGGCCGGCGTGCGAGCCGCGGCCGGAGATCTCGATCGTGAACTTGTCGCAGGCGGCGAGCATCGGCCCGGCACAGATGGCGAACCTGCCGAGGTCGTGGCTGGGCGAGGTGTGCATGCCGAACACCTCGCCGATGCCGAACCGCTCCATCAGCCGGTCCTCGACCATGGCCAGGCCGCCCGTGAGCCCCTCCTCGTTGGGCTGGAAGATGACGACCACCGTGCCGTCGAAATTGCGCGTCTCGGCCAGGTACTTGGCGGCACCGAGCAGCATCGCCGTGTGACCGTCGTGACCGCAGGCGTGCATCTTGCCGGGCGTCTTGGAGGCGTAGGGCACGCCGGTCGCCTCCTGGATCGGCAGGGCGTCCATGTCAGCGCGCAGGCCCACCACCTTGCCCGAGGTGGTCTTGCGCCCCTTGATGACTCCCACGACCCCGGTCTTTCCGATGCCGGTCACCACCTCGTCGCAGCCGAAGGCCTTGAGCCTGTCGGCGACGATCCCGGCCGTGCGGTACACATCGAAGCCGATCTCGGGATGGGCGTGGAAATCGCGGCGCCAGGCGGTGATTTCCTCGTGCATGGCGGCGACGCGATTGACGATCGGCATTGGGGCCCCCTGGCGTTGTCAGCGGCTCGATCGGCCAACCCTAGCCGGATCGGCGAAAAACGGAAGCGGCCGGGCGCCGGACAGCACTGCCTCGGAGACCGGCAGGGCCGGCGAAAACCGAGGCATATCTATACTTTGACTTGGCGCCAGGGGAGTTGTGTAATCCGGGTGACGCGAGGGGAGAGGGCAACCATTCCCCCGGTCAGCAACATGGAGTCGAAGATGGGCACCTTGCGCCGAAGCACCTTCGCCATCGCGGCAGCCGCCGCCCTGCTTTCCCTCACCCCGCCGGCCTCCGCGCAGAAGACGCTGCGGGCCGTGATGCACTCGGACCTGAAGATCCTGGACCCGATCTGGACCACGGCCTACATCGTGCGCAACCACGGCTACATGATCTACGACACGCTGTTCGCCACCGACGCTAACGGCGAGATCAAGCCGCAGATGGTGGGCAAGCACGAGGTGTCGGCCGATCAGCTCACCCACACGCTGACGCTGCGCGACGGCCTCGCCTGGCACGACGGCCAGCCGGTCACGGCCGAGGACTGCGTCGCCTCCATCAAGCGGTGGGCGGCGAAGGACTCAACCGGCCAGAAGCTCATGACCTTCGTCGCCGGCATCGAGGTCAAGGACGCCAAGACCTTCGTCATCAAACTCAATTCGCCGACCGGCCTCGTGCTGCTGGGGCTCGGCAAGCCGTCCTCCAACGTGCCTTTCATGATGCCCAAGCGCGTCGCGGAGACCGACCCCAATACGCAGATCTCCGATTTCACCGGATCGGGCCCGTTCGTCTTCAAGCGCGACGAGTGGAAGCCGGGCGACAAGACGGTGTACGTCAAGAACCCCAACTACAAGCCGCGCTCCGAGCCGGCGTCCGGGCTGGCCGGCGGCAAGGTGGTCAACATCGACCGCGTCGAGTGGCGCGCCATCTCCGATCATCAGCAGGCCGTGAACGCCCTGCTCGCGGGAGAGATCGACTTCATCGAGGCGCCGCCTCACGACCTCCTGCCGCTGGCGCTCAAGGACCCCAACATCAGATCGGTGGAGTGGAACAGAGCCGGCAACCAGTACACCTTCCGCCCCAACTGGCTGCACAAGCCGTTCGACAACCCGAAGGTGCGCGAGGCCCTGTTCTATGCCTTCAACCAGGAGGACTTCCTCAAGGCGGTGATCGGCGACTCCGAGTTCTACAAGCTGTGCAAGTCCTATTATCCCTGCGGCACCCCCTTCTCCACGACCAAGGGCATGGACGGCCTGCTCGAGTCGAACTTCAAGAAGGCCCAGGAGCTCCTCAAGGAGGCGGGCTACGACGGGACGCCGATCGTGCTCATGCACTCCACCGACCTGCACGTTCTCACCAACCTGGCGCCGGTGGCCAAATCGTTGATGGAGAAGGCCGGCTTCAAGGTCGACATGCAGTCGATGGACTGGCAGACGCTCGTTGCGCGGCGCAGCAAGAAGGACCCGCCGAACGCCGGCGGCTGGCATGCGTTCCTCACCTCATGGGTGTCGGCCGACATCACCAACCCCATCTTCATGGGCTTCATGAACGCCGGCTGCGACAAGGCGATGTTCGGCTGGCCGTGCGATGCGGAGCTGGAGAAGCTGCGCGACGATTTCGCGCGCGAGACCGACCCCGCCAAGCAGAAGGCCATCGCCGAAGCCGCGCAAGTGCGTGAGACCAAGGTCGTCACGCACATCCCGCTGGGGCAGTGGTACCAACGCTCGCTCATGCGCAAAGCTGTGGCCGACATGGTGGAGGCGCCGGCGCCCGTCTTCTGGAACATGAAGCTGCAGTAGCGATTGGGCACGACACGAGGGCGGCGGCCGGAAAGCCGCCGCCTTCGCCATGCGGACCGACACGATGCTCGCCTATGTGCTGAGGAGACTGGCAGCGACGATCCCCGTGATGCTGATCGTCGCGGTGCTGGTGTTCCTCATGCTGCGCCTGACCCCGTCCGACCCGGCCGCCATCATCGCCGGGGACAACGCCAACTCCGAGCAGGTGGCCGAGATCCGCAAGCGGCTGGGCCTCGACCAGCCGATCCTCACCCAGTTCGCCATCTGGTCCGGCAAGACGCTGCAGGGGGACCTGGGCGAATCGTTCTTCTTCAAGAAACAGGTGACCGAGCTGATCCTCGATCGCCTCGAGCCGACGCTGTCGCTCGCCGCCCTCACCATCGTGCTGGCGGTGGTCATCGCCATTCCGCTCGGCGTTCTCGCCGCCTACCGCCACGGCGGCTGGCTCGACCGCATCGTCATGGGGTTCTCGGTGCTCGGCTTCTCGGTGCCGGTGTTCGTGATCGGCTACCTGCTCATCTACGTGTTCGCCATCGAGCTCAACTGGCTGCCCGTGCAGGGCTATCAGCGCATCGAGCAGGGCGCGTGGGGCTGGCTGCAGCGGCTGATCCTTCCGGCGCTGACGCTGTCCGTCATCTACGTGGCGCTGATCGCGCGCATCACCCGCACCAGCGTGCTCGAGGTGATGAACGAAGACTACATCCGCACCGCCCGCGCCAAGGGGCAGACCGAGGGCCGCGTGCTGACCCGTCATGCGCTCGCCAACGCCGCCGTGCCCATCGTGACGGTGATCGGCCTCGGCGTGGCGCTGCTGATCGGCGGGGTGGTGGTGACCGAGTCCGTCTATACCATTCCGGGGCTCGGCAGGCTCACCGTCGATGCCGTGCTCGCCCGCGATTATCCCACCATCCAGGCGGTGATCCTGCTCTTCTCCCTGGCCTACGTGCTGATCAACCTGGTGGTCGACATCACCTACACCTTCTTCGATCCGAGGATCCGCTATTGAGCATCGAGGCCCTGCCCGCCGAGATCGCCGAGGGCCCGCCGACGCGCAGGCAGGCAGGCACCGTGCGCATGCTGGCGCGCAACCCGAGCGTGGTGATCGGGGCGACGATCGTCGCCTTCCTCGCCATCATCGGCCTGCTGGCGCCGATGCTCGGCACCATCGACCCGGCCGAGATCAACCCGGTCTTCCGCAACAAGATGCCGGGGGCCGAGCGCACCATCCGCAACGAGGACGGCACCAAGTCCACGTTCGTGCACCGCTTCGGCACCGACTCGCTCGGCCGCGACATCTATAGCCGGGTGGTCTACGGCGCCCGCGTGTCGCTCGTCATCGGGGTGACGGTGGCCGCGCTCAGCGTCGCCATCGGGCTCGTCATCGGGCTCGTCGCCGGCTACGTGCGCTGGCTCGACGGCATCATCATGCGCTTCATGGACGGGCTGATGGCCATTCCTGCCATCCTGCTCGCCATGGGCGTGGTGTCGCTGTCGCGTGCCGGCCTGCTGGCGGTGGTGGTGGCCATCGTCATTCCCGAGATCCCGCGCGTGGTGCGCCTGGTGCGCGCTATCGTGCTGTCGATCCGCGAGGAGCCCTACGTGGAGGCGGCGATCACCGTCGGCACCCCCACGCCCACGCTCCTGGTTCGCCACGTGCTGCCCAATACGGTGGCTCCGCTCATCGTCCAGGGCACCTTCATCTGCGCCTCCGCCATCCTGATCGAGGCGATCCTCTCCTTCCTCGGCATCGGCATTCCGCCCGAGACGCCGACGTGGGGCAATATCATGGCCGAGGGGCGAGCCCTGTTTCGCATCTATCCCCACAACATCTTCTATCCGGGCGTGTGCCTGGCGTTCGCGGTGCTGGCCATCAACATGCTGGGCGACGGCCTGCGCGACACGCTCGACCCCCGCTTCGCCAAACGGGTGTGAGGGGCGCCGGATGGCAGACGCAGCGGCGCCGGTGCTCGCCATCAAGGGCCTCACGGTAGGCCTGCCCAGGGGCGCGGACCGCCCGCACGCCATCGAGGACATCTCGCTCAGAGTCGACCCGGGCGAGATCGTGTGCGTGGTGGGCGAATCCGGCTCGGGCAAGTCGGTGACGGCGCAGGCGGTGATGGGCCTGCTGCCGCGCGAGCTGCCGGCCACGGCCGGGCAGATTCTGCTCGAGGGCGAGGACGTCCTGGCGGCGACGCCGGCGCGCCTGCGCGATCTGCGCGGCACGCGCATGGCCATGATCTTCCAGGAGCCGATGACGGCGCTCAACCCGGTGATGCGGGTGGGCGACCAGATCGGCGAGGTGCTCGAGATCCACACCGACCTTTCCGAGGCCGACCGGCGGCAGCGCGTGCTGGCGATCATGCGCGCCGTCCACCTGCCCGAGCCCGAGCGCCTGATCGACGTCTACCCCCACCAGATCTCCGGGGGCCAGCGCCAGCGCATCATGATCGCCGCGGCCCTGGTGCTCGACCCGGCGCTGCTGATTGCCGACGAGCCGACCACCGCCCTCGACGTCACCACGCAGGCCCAGATCCTGAAGCTGATCCGCGAGCTGCAGGAGCGGCGCGGCACCGGCGTGATGTTCATCACTCACGACTTCGGCGTGGTGGCGGAGATCGCGCACCGGGTGGTCGTCATGCAGTCGGGCCGGGTGGTGGAGACGGGCACGCGCGAGGACATCCTGCGCCGGCCCCAGTGCGACTACACGCGCATGCTGATCGCCTCGGTGCCGGGCCTCGTGCCGCCGCCGCGCACGCCCAAGACCGGCCCGGTGGCGCTGGAGACCGTGAAGCTGTGCAAGACCTACGGCACGCGCGGGCTGCTCCTGCGCGGGCGCGTGGTGCGTGCGGCGCGGGACGTCGACATCGTGGTGCGGCGCGGAGAGACGGTCGGCATCGTCGGCGAGTCGGGCTCGGGCAAGACCACCGTGGCACGGTGCGTCGCCCGCCTGGTCGAGCCGACCTCGGGGGCGATCCGCATCGGCGACGTGGACGTGGCGCGCCTTCCCGAGAGCCGGCTGCGTGCGCATCGTCGCCACGTGCAGATCGTGTTCCAGGACCCCTACCGCTCGCTCAACCCGCGCCGCACCGTGGGAGCCTCGATCGTCGAGGGGCCGGTGAACTTCGGCGTGCCGCCGGCGCAGGCCTTGGACCGCGCGCGGCGGCTGATGGCCCTGGTCGGGCTCTCCCCCGACTCGCTGGACCGCTACCCGCACCAGTTCTCGGGCGGCCAGCGCCAGCGGATCGCCATCGCCCGGGCGCTGGCCATGGAGCCCGAGCTGCTGATCGCCGACGAGCCGGTGTCCGCACTCGACGTATCGGTGCAGGCGCAGGTGCTGAAGCTCTTGGACGACGTGCGCCAGCGCTTCGAGCTCGCCGTGCTGTTCATCACCCACGATCTGCGGGTGGCGGCCCAGATCTGCGACCGCATCGCCGTCATGCAGCGCGGCGTGGTGGTGGAGCAAGGGCTGGCGGCGGAGATCTTCGCCGCCCCCAGGCACGAGTACACGCGAGCCCTGTTCGAAGCCGCACCCGGACGCCACGCGGAGTTCGGCAGGGCGACGACGGCCGCTTGAGACGGTCGGGGACCCGATCCGCCAGAGACGACGAAAGACGATGGAGGAGACTCATGAACCTCGCCGAGTACGCCAGCTACGACGCGCTGGGCCTGGCCGAGCTGGTGGCCAAGAAGCAGGTGAGCCCCAAGGAGCTGGCGCTCGCCGCCGCCGCCGCCAGGGAGAGGATCGACCCCGTGCTCAAGTCGGTGGTGGAGCTCTACCCCGATCGCATCGAGGGGCTCGACGACAGGACGCTGGGCAACGGCCCGTTCCGCGGCGTGCCGTTCCTGATCAAGGACGTGTTCGGCCACGAGAAGGGGCGCAAGATCGAGTTCGGCTCGCGCCTGTGCGCGGGAATGACGGTGGAGGCCGGCACCTGCCTCGTCGACATGCTCAAAGCGGCCGGGGTCAACATCCTGGGCCGCTCGGCGGCGCCCGAGTACTCCATGTCCGCCACCACCGAGAGCGTCATGTTCGGCAACACCTCGAACCCGTGGAAGCGGGGCTACTCGGCCGGCGGCTCGACGGGCGGCGGCCAGGCGGCGGTGATGGGCGGCATCGTGCCCATCGCCCATGGCTCCGACATCGGCGGCTCGATCCGCATCCCGGCCTCCTGGTGCGGCGGGGTGGGCCTCAAGCCCTCCCGCATGCGGGTGTCGATCGGACCGGTGGTGGACGAGGGGGGCTGGGGCTACTCGATGAACTTCGTGCAGGCCAAGACCGTGCGCGACGCCGCCGCCATGCTCGACTGCGTGTCGATTCCGCAGCCGGGTGACCCATTCATCATCCCCAAGCCCGAGGAGCCTTATGCGGCGCTCGCCCGCAGATCGCCCGGACGGCTCAAGGTCGGCATCGTGCTCGACGAGCTGGTGGGCGTGAGGGTCGATCCGGAGGTGGCGGCCGCGGTGGAGGCCACGGGAAAGGCGCTGGCCGATCTCGGCCATGCCGTCGAGAGGGCGAGCGTGTCGGTGGACGGGGACGCAATGCTGCGCGCCACCACCGATATCTTCTTCTTCGGCTTCGACTCCCGCCTCGAGGGCTATGCGCGGCGGAGCGGCCAGCGCATAGGCCCCGACACACTGGAGCCGGTGATCTACTCGGTGTACCAGGCGGCCAAGGAGATCACGCCGGAGCGCTTCATCGCCGCCTGGAACGCGGCCAATGTCGCGCGCCGCAGGCTGGGCGCGTTCTTCACCAGATACGAGGTGTGGCTGTCGCCGACCACCGCGCGCGTCGCCGAGCCGTGGGGCCGCTACCACCTTTCCAAGCCCGGCGTGGGCTGGCACAACATGATCGACGAGCTGTTCAAGCCGCCCTGCCAGTACACCATTCCCCATAACATCATGGGCACACCCGCCATCTCGCTGCCGCTCGCCATGCACTCCACCGGGGTGCCGATCGGCGTCCAGATCGCGGCCAAGCCCGCCGCCGACCACGTCGTGCTGCAGGTGGCGGCGCAGCTCGAGCAGGCGATGCCGTGGACGGGGCGCATCCCGCCGCTGCACGTGTCCAAGGCCTGAACCCCGGCGCGGCCCTCAGGCGTCGGTGCCGGGCGGGCGCAGGCGCCGCTTGAGGTCCTCGATGTGGCTGCGATCGTAGCTCTTGAGGTTGAGCTCCTCCACGCGCTCGTCCGCCCAGCGCTCGTCCACCGACAGCGCCTTGTAGAAGAGGTAGTGGACGCCGAGCAGGAGGGCGGTGAAGAGCAGCGGCCAGAACGCCCACCAGCGCCCGCCGGCGAGGACATTGGCAAGCGTGAGGAGCGCGTTGAGCGCCAGGAACGCCTGAAGGTGGCGGCGCAGGGCGGGCAGCATCCGCGCCCTCGCGGCGGCCGCCCGGTACGCGCCCTCGGGCGCAGCGGTGCCGCCGGGCCCCGCAGGAGGCTCGCCGCGGCCGTGGTTGTCAGTCGGTGCGCTCAGGACGCTGTCGATCCGGCATGGTCGGCCAGGCGCGGGCAATCTGCAGGATGCGCCAGCTGTAGCGCAGCCACAGCGCGGCGATCGTCACCTGCAGGATCTTGTCGCCCGTGCCGGCATTGGGGTGGAATCCGTAGAGCGTGAAGTAGAGCAGCACGCCGACCGGCGCGCTGGCGCAGACCGCGGCGGCGGCCTGGTGCTTGGTGAAGCCGAACACCGCGGCCGCGCCGGCGATCAGGAAGGCGTAGATCGGCACGGCCAGGGTGTTGCCGTGCGGCAGGTCGGGCGACAGCGACGCCACGCCGACGACGCCGAACAGCACGGCCAGGAACAGGGTGTAGACGAACAGCTCGTTCCTGGCCTGCACGCGGTCGAGGCGGGCGACCGGCACGAAGTAGGGCGTCTTGACCTCGTTGCCGACGTAGCGTTTGAGCAGGCCGACCCAGTCGAGCTGTGCCATGCGTCACTCCGGGCGCGCGCCGTGCCTGCCCGGGCGCGGGGCGCGCTGCTTGCCGTTCCCGCGGCGCCTACTCGGCGGGCTTGGCGGCGGCCGATGCGGAGGCCACCACCGGCGGCGGCTGCGGGTCGGGAACCTCGTCGAGCACGATGCGCTCCTTGCCCTCGATCCTGGAGATTTCCTCGGGCCAGTCGAGGGTCATCAGCTTGAAGCGCTTGCTGCCCTGGCCCCAGATAAGGAACGCCACCTGCAGCCACACGGCGATGCCGGCGATGGTGGCCACCACCAGGCCGGCGACCAGCACGCTCTTGATGATCCAACGGTGGCTGAGGCCGACGGTGGAGGCGGAAATCTCGCCGAGCTTATAGGAGTCCACCACCCAGCTCGAGGCGAAGTAGATCACAAGCAGCAGGTAGGGGATCATGAAGCCGGTGAGCCCGAGGAACTCGATCCAGATCTTCTTGCGGAAGCTCACGTGGTCGCGGACCAGGTCCACCCGCACGTGGGTGTTGTAGATGGTGCCGAAGCCGAGCACGAGCGCGAACAGGGCGGTGTGCAGGTGCCATTCGAGCTCCTGCAGCAGGGTGGACTCGAAATAGCGGCTGACGTTGGCCTTGAGCCAGATCTGCAGCCCGTAGACGGTGCCGTCGTCGGCGCGGAAGGTGAGCTTGCGCGCGACGACGTCGAGGACCGTAACCAGCACCAGCGGCACAATGAACCAGGAGCCCCAGCGGCCGACGAACTCGACCACGCCGCGCAACCGGTCGCTCATCCTGAGCGGCACCGGCTCCTCGCCCTTTGCGTAGTACTCGGGGAGGTTCTGCTTCTGCATCGCTCGGACCTCAGTTTCCATAGGCGCTGCGCATCAACCACAGCGCCACATTGGGCCACAGCATGACGACGATGAGCCCCATGAGCTGCAGGATGACGAACGGGATGATGCCGAGATAGATGCTCTCGATCCTTACCTCCTTGGGGGCGATGCCCTTGAGGTAGAAGAGGGCAAAGCCGAACGGCGGCGTCAGGAACGAGGTCTGCAGGTTCACCGCCATCAGGATCGCGAACCAGTGCACCACCTCGGCCTTCGGCACGTGGTCGCCGAAGTCGAGGTTGGCGATCATCGGCGAGAACACGGGCAGCACGATCAGGGTGATCTCGATCCAGTCCAGGAAGAAGCCCAGCGCGAACACGATCGCCATGATCAGGATCAGCAGCCCCCAGCTGCCGAGGCCGGCCTCCCTGATCAGCCTCTCGACGATGTCGTCGCCGCCCAGCGCGCGGTAGACGTAGGCGAAGCAGGTGGCGCTGACGATGATGAAGAACACCATGGCCACGGTACGCGCCGAGGTGTGGCAGGATTCCTCGAGCATGCTGTAGTTGAGGCGACCGGCGAACAGCGCCAGCAGCAGGGCGCCGAAGGCGCCGACCGCGCCGGCCTCGCTGGGCGTGGCCCAGCCGAGCAGGATCGAGCACTTGATCATGCCGATCAGGAACACCGGGGGGAAGAACGCCCGCCACAGCAGCGGCGCCATCTGTCCCTTGGGCACGGTGAGCATGTCGGGCGGAAGCGGCGGAGCGTAGCGCGGCCAGACGGTGGCCACGACGTAGATGAAGACGAGGTACAGCGCCGACAGCGTGAGGCCCGGCGCCAGCGCCGCCGAGAACAGATGGCCGACCGACACGCCGAGCAGGTCGGCCATGATGATCAGCATGATGCTGGGCGGTATGAGGATGCCCAGCGTTCCCGCCGCCGCTATCGTGCCGCAGGCCAGGGCGTGGCTGTAGCCCTGGCGCATCATGGTGGGCAGCGCCAGCGCCGTCATCATGGTGACGGAGGCGCCGATGATGCCGGTCATGGCGGCGAGGATGGTGCCCATGATGGTGACGCCGAGCGCGAGCGCACCCGGCACGCGCTTGAGCAGCACCTGCACGCAATAGAGCAGGTCGTTGGCGATGCCGCTGCGCTCCATCATCACGCCCATGAAGATGAAGGTGGGGATCGCCACCAGCACCAGGTTCTCCGCTGCCTGCCCCCAGATGCGCGGTACGAAGTTGAAGAACTCGATGAGCTTGAAGGTGCCGAGGAAATAGCCGATGAGGCCGAAGGTCAGCGCCACGCCTCCGAGCACGAAGGCGACCGGGTAGCCCGAGAACAGCAGCGCCGCGAGCGTGAGGAACATCACGATCGGCAGGTAGTCCTGGGCGATGTAGAGAAGCTCCTTTCGCGCCGCGCCCGGCAGCGTGGCTACGACGATCACAAGCGCTGCTATAAGCCCCAGAATCAGCAGCGTCGTGACGATGCCGCCGATGGAGCGGCCCGCGCTGCGCGTCTCCCCCGTGTATGCCATTCGTCACCTCGATACCCTATGCCGGGCATAGCGACCGGGCCGCAAATGGGGCGGCCCGGTCGACACGATCGCAGCGCGGCGCCGGCCGGGCGCCGCACCATCTCACTGGTAGGTTGGCTTCAACACCTGTGAGGCGCCCCAGATGCTGTATTTCCTGCGGTAGTCCAGGTAGTGGTCGGCGACCTTCTTGAAGAGCGGGTCGCTGGCCGACTCCTCCTTGATCACCTCGAGCCACGCCTTCTCGAAGGCGGCCAGCATCTCGTCGGGCCAGCGCTTGACCTGCACCTGATGCTTGTCGCGCATCTCGGCCATGACGTCGAACTGGAAGGCCTCCGTCTCGGCGTAGGTGTAGATGACCTGCGCCTGGGTAGCGACCTGGATCATCGCCTTGTACTGCTCGGGCAGCGCCTCGTAGGCCTTCTTGTTCATCAAGAGCTCGCTGCAGGAGACCTGCTGGTGCCAGCCCGGGAAGTAGTTGAACTTGGCGATCTGGTGGAAGCCGAGCTTGATATCCATGGCCGGCATCGAGAACTCGGTGGCCTCGATGACCCCGCGCTCCAGAGCCGGGAAGATGTCTGCGGCCGCCAGAAGCTGGGTCGAGACGCCGAGCTTCTGCATGACCTTGGCGCCGAGGCCGAAGAAGCGCATCTTGAGGCCCTTCAGCTCCTCGAGCGATTTGACCTCCCGGCGGAACCAGCCCGACGTCTCCGGGCCGATGCAGAAGCAGTCGAAGGCGACGAGGTCGTGCTTGGCGTAGATCTCCTCGCGCAGCTTGTTGCCCCCGCCGAACCACTTCCATGCCAGGAACTCGCCGATGTTGGGTCCGAACGGTACGGTGGTGAAGAAGGCGAGCGCGGGATACTTTCCGGTGTGGTAGCCAGGCGTCGTCCAGCACGCCTCGACGGATCCCTTGGAGACGGCATCGAAGCACTCGAGCGCGGGCACCAGCGCGCCGGGCTCGAAGAACTTCATCTCGAACTTGCCGCCCGACAGCCGCTCGATGTCCTTGGAGAAGCGGACACCGGAGGGCCCAAGATGGGTGAGCGAGCTCGGGAACGCGCTCGCCATCTTCCAGCGCACGCGGTCCTGCGCGCTGGCCGCGGTCGCGGACAGAGCAAAAGCCAGGGCGGATGCGGCCACCACCCCGAGCCTGAGCGGAGACTTCGACATAGGCAAGTTCCTCCCCTTCTTGTCGACAGTGCCCAAGAACGCGAGTGCACTGACGTCCGCACGCCGCCTGGGCGGCATTTGTTCTTATTGGGGGCCTTGGCTTCAGTTGGCATTTTTGCCGCCTAGGCGGCGGACGTGACGGACGTTTGCTGCACCCCAAGCCAATAACGTGGCATGGCGTTGCACGGCTGTCAAAGAATTGTCTGGAAGCAGGGTTGACCGGTCCGGGAAAAGTAGTCCGATGGCCCACGAAGATGGCGCCGCCGTCGCGGCGCTCGGAGTGCCGGCTTGAAACCTTCGTCTAAGCCGGTCGGCGCTGCCGCTGCACAAGAATAGTGCAGGCCGGCGGAGCGGCTCAGGCTTGCACAGCGGCAATCAGATCGAAATCGCCGCGCAGGACGGCGTCGAGCCTACCCGTGCGCCAGGCCCCGTTCATGTCGCGGACGAGCGGAGAGGGATCGCCGCGGTAGCGGCGCACGACGGCGTGCGGCTGCGGGGCACCCTGAAGCCGCTCCGCCAGCTTGGCACGCAGCTTGTCGGCCGCCACATCGCCGAGCGGGGCAACCGCAAGGCGCACCCGGGCCGCGACCCGCCCCCCGCCCCTGCCATCCTCCGCCAGCTCGAGCACGTGCAGGCCCACCTCGCCCGCCAGCCGGCGGTGCGCGCCGAAGCCGCTGATCAGCAGCCAGGGTAAATCGCGCTCTCCCCGCGCCGGCACCTCCGTCAACTGCATGTGGCGGTTGCCGGCCCATCCCCGGTACATGGCGAGCAGCTGCTCGCACCAGGCGCGCGTGGCCTGGTGCTCGCCGGGCTTGGCGAGCGCCGGCTCGACCACCAGCACCACCTCGACGGGCGCCGACTCCAGCACGTCCCGGATGCCCTCCTCGATCAGGTGCAGCTGGAGGGCGAGCCGGCCCACCAGCTCGCGCGAGAACTTGCCGGTGCGCTCGGTGCCCTTGGCGAGCCGCCCGCGCAGCGCCTCGGCGGTGCCCGCCGCCGTCCTCACCCGGTCCATGAGGGCGAGGCGCGCCAGCGTCTCGTGACGGTCGGGCCGCTGCCAGAAGCCCTCGACGGCCATGGCGCCGGCAAGGCCTGCCTTGATCTCCTCCCAGGTGTCGGAGGCCAGGCTCTGCCGGATGGCGGCGAGGCCCCGGTCGAGCGCCTCGAGCTCGGAGGGGGAGCCGGTGGGCGCCAGGATCATCTCCGGGATCGCCGGCAGCCTGCCGCCGGCGGCGGCGGCCGGCGCTGCGGTGTCGGCCGGCGCGTCACGGTTGGGATCGACGAACTCCGCCTGGATGGCGCGGCCGTCGCTGCGGATGAAGACGAACTGGTCGCCCTCCGGGAAACGGCGCTCGACGATGGTCGCCGCCAGCGGGGCGATCAGGTACTGGTCGATGGCGCGCTTGAGAGGCCGCGCGCCCATCTCGGCGGAGAACCCCTTCTCGAGCAGGAAGTCGAGCGCGGAGGCCTCCCACTCGACCGCCCAGTCGCGATACTTGAGGCCGCGGCGCTCGAGCACCCGGTTGAGCTCCTTCTTGAGGATCTCGCGCATGAGATCGCGGGTGAGCGGGTGGAACACGATCACCTTGTCGAGCCGGTTCTGGAACTCGGGGCGGAAGGTCTGGCCGATGGCCCGCATCACGTGGTGGCTGGAGAAGGACTCGCTTGCCGGCGCGAAGCCGAGCCCGGAGCTGCGGTGGGCGGTGGCGCCGAGGTTGGTGGTGAGGATGATCATGCAGTGGCGGAAGTCGGCGACGTGGCCCGCCGCGTCGGTCAGCCGTCCGTCGTCGAACACCTGCAGGAACAGGTCCCAGATCGAGGCGTGCGCCTTCTCGAACTCGTCGAGCAGCACGACGGAGAAGGGCTGCTTGCGCACGCGGTTGATGAGCGAGTCGGTGTCGTCGCCGGCCAGGATCTTGGGCGTGGTCTCGGCGGTCTGAAACTCGCTCATGTCGAGGCGGATGAGGCGCTCGACCGAGCCGAACAGGAACTCCGCGACGGTCTTGGCAAGCTCGGTCTTGCCGGTGCCGGTGGGGCCGGCGAAGAGGAACACGCCGATCGGCTTGCCGGGGTCGTTGAGGCCCGCCTTGAGCATGGCGATGCGCTCGACGATGGCGGTCACCGCCTCGTCCTGGCCGATCACGCGGCTGGCGAAGTACTCGCGGATGGCGGCGAGGTCGACCCGCTCCTTGTTGTCGAGGATGGAGACGGGCAGGCCCGTGAGCTGCGACAGCGTCACCACCACCTCGTGCGCCTCGACCCGGGCGCGGCCCGCCTTGAGGGCGCGGTTGGCGGTGAGCTTGAGCAGGTCGAGGGCCGAGCCGGGCAGGCTCGAGGCGCTCAGGTACTGGCGGGCGGAGGCGAGCGCCACGGTGGCGCAGTCGGCGTCGAACTCGAGGCCGGCCTCAGAGGCCAGCCGCTCGAGCAGGCCCTGCGCCAGCGCCGCGGCCTCCTCCTGGGACTGCGGCTCGAGGCGTACTACCTCCATGAGGCCGCGCAGGGTGGGGCGCGCCTGGAGGAGGCGGGCCGTGCTGGTCGGGGAGGCTTCGGTCCACACGATGAGGCGGCCGGCGGTCACGGCGGGCAGGATCTGGTCGAGGATGCTCGCGGCCTGGCCCTGGTGCGTGCCGCTGCGTGCCAGCTGCAGCATGTCGGGGATGTACCAGATGAGCTTCTTGGCCGCGGCGAGCTCCTCCACCGTGCGCTGGATGCGGCCCTCGAGCTGGCCGAACCACTGCTGGCCGGCCATCAGGTCGGCGCCGCTGGCCTCGAACACCGTCCAGCCTGCGCGCTCGAGGCGCCGGGCGAGCAGCCGCAGGAACGCGGTCTTGCCGGCCCGGTGATCGCCGCTCACCAGCAGGGAGCGGGTGGGCGTCTGGAGGGAGGCGGCCTCGGCCACCTCCAGCGCCTCCAGCCAGGGCGCGGGCTCGATCAGCAGCTCGCCGGTGCGTCCGTCCGACCAGAAGCGTCCGAAGGAGGTGAGGAACTCGCGGTCGATGTTGGCGCGCTGGATGGTGTCGAGCTGGCGGACGAGCGCGGCGGCGTAGGGGTGGTTGACGCGCTGCAGGAAGGCCTTGATGACGGCGTGGGGAGAGGCGTAGCCGGCCTCCAGCGCGGACTCGAACACGGGCGGGTCGGCCAGCCGCTCGCGCTCGGCGAAGTAGTCGCGGAAAAGGCCCGGCACCACCAGGTTGTCGCCCCACCAGTCCTTGGCCGCCACCACCGGCGCGCCGACCGCCGGGCGCTGCTCGAGGTGCAGGAGATACTGGAGCGCGAAGTAGATCGGCCAGGGATAGATCTTCTCGAAGTGGGCGAGCACCTCCTCGGCAAGCTCGCCGCGGTCGCCGCGCCGATCGAGCGCGGCGAGGCCCACGCAGGCCAGCGGCCAGTTGGCGCCCAGGGCGTACTGCTTCACCGTCTCGAGCGGGACCGCGGGGTTCTGCAGGAGCGCCACGGCCTCGCCGAACTCGCGGTTGTCCTCCAGCTCGCGCGGATGGGCGTAATTGGAGGCCTGGGGGCCGAACACGGCCTCCAGATCGTGCAGGCGCCTGGTGAGGCTCTCGCGCTGCGCCGCGGACGCGGCCTCGCCGGCATCGGGCCCGGCGCCCGGCGGCGCGGCGGCGGGGGCCTCCGCGAGCGAGAACGGGTGCTTCCAGCCCGACCGCGCGGCCAGGAACAGCCCGGCCACCAGCCCGATCAGAACGGTGATGATGTGCTCCAAGGCTCCACCCCTATGGCGGCCCGGGCCTCAAGGCCGCAGAGGGACTGTCAGAAATCAACCCCCGGCGTGTCAACGGCAAGGCGGGGCGCGGTGGAGCGCGTCGGCGCCTTGCCCGCACCCCCTGCCCGAGGTGCGACACTCCAGGCTGCACGAGCTGTTCCGGCCGACCGAGGGCGATGCCAAGATGGGCGGACAGGGAGACCTTCCATGCGGATCGCGATCGCCGGCTTCCAGCACGAGACCAACACCTTCGCGCCGGTCGAGGCCGACTACGAGGCGTTTCGCCTCGCCAAGGCCTTCCCGCCTCTCGTGCGCGGAGAGCAGATGCTGGCGGCGCTGCGCGGCAAGAAGCTGCCGTGCGCCGGCGCAATCGACGTGCTCGAGGCGGCCGGGGCCGAGCTCGTCCCCATCCTGTGGTGCTTCGCCACGCCGAGCGCACATGTCACGGAGGACGCCTACGAGCGCATTGCCGGCGAGATCGTTGGCGGCATTGCCGCCGCGGGTGCGCTGGACGGCGTGCTGCTGGAGCTGCACGGCGCCATGGTCGCGCGCCACGTCGACGACGGAGAGGGGGAGCTGCTCGCGCGCGTGCGCCGCGTGGTGGGGCCCGCCGTGCCCGTGTCGGTGCCGCTCGATCTGCACGCCAATCTGACGCCGGAGATGGTCGACAAGGCCGACTACGTCGACCTCTACCGTTATTACCCTCACGTCGACATGGCCGAGACGGGCGCGCGTGCCGCGCGCATGCTGGTGGAGATGATCCGCACCCGCCGCCGTCCGGCCAAGGCCTTTCGCCAGATCGATTTTCTGATCCCGGTGAACGCCGGCTGCACGGACTTCGGACCGGCGCGCGAGATCTACCGCGAGATCATGCCGGCCATCGAGCGCGAGCGGGGGCTTCGCGGCCTCTCCTTTGCCGTGGGCTTCCCCCAGGCCGACTTCCGGGACGCCGGCCCCGGCGTCGTCGCCTACGCCGACACCCAGGCCGGCGCGGACGCCGCCGCGGACCGCCTCGCCGCCGAGGTCGCCGGGCGCGAGGCCCGCTTCCTGCCCGAGTTCCATCCCGCGGCGGAGGCCGTGGAGCGGGCGCTCGCCATCGCCGCCACGGCATCGAAGCCGGTGGTCATCGCCGATACGCAGGACAATCCCGGCGGCGGAGGCCCGGGCGACACGACCGGGCTGCTGCGCGCCCTGCTGGCAGCGAAAGCACGGGGAGCGGTCATCGGCGCCCTGATCGATCCGGCGGCGGTGGACGCGGCGCACGCAGCCGGCGAGGGCGCCCTCGCCCCCATCGCCATCGGCGGCAAGCGGCTGCCGGGCGACCGGCCGGTGGAGGCCCGCTGCCGGGTGCTGCGCACGCGGTCGGACGGCTGGACCGCGGTCGGCCCGATGCACGGCGGGCTGCCGGTGGACCTCGGCCGCACGGCCCTCATCGAGACCGAGGAGGGCGTGCTCGTCGCGCTCGCCTCGCGGCCGGCGCAGACGCTCGACCGCGGCATCTTCCGCCATCTGGGGCTCGTGCCGGAGCGCCTGCCCATCATCGCGGTCAAGAGCTCGGTGCACTTCCGGGCGGATTTCGCCCCGATGGCCGCGGCGATCATCGTGGCCAAGGCGCCCGGGCCGGTGGCCATCGACCATCGCGAGCTTCCCTACCGCAAGCTCAGGGCCGGCGTCCGGCTCATGCCGCGGGGCTTCGGCGAGACGCAGGCCGGAGATCACAGCCCCGGCGGGTGGCGCTCGACCCAGCCGGTGGCGCGCTCGTAGGCCTGCCCGATGCGGTAGAGCATGGCCTCCTGCCAGGGGTGGCCGACGAGCTGCAGCGACAGCGGCAGGCCGTCCTCCGTGAAGCCCGCCGGAATGGCCAGCGCCGGCTGGCCGGTGACGTTGAAGGGCTGGCGGGCCTGGCGCGGATAGGCGCGTGCGCAGGCCTCCGCGTCGTCGATGCGGCAGGCGGGGTCCATGCTGGAGACGGTGAGCACCGCGTCGATGCCCGTGAAGGCGGCGAGCGTCCGGTGCGTGAGCCGCGCCCTCAGCCGCAGGGCATCGATGTAGTCGGCGGCGCTGACCGCCGCGCCGTCCAGGATGCGCTGGCGCGCGAGGTCGCCGTAATCGCCCGGCCGCTCGGCCAGCCAGCGCCGGTGGATGGCGAACGCCTCGCAGCGGATGATGAGGCGCGTGCAGGCGGCGTAGTCGGAAAGCGGCGCAAGCCGGATCTCGCGCACCTCGGCGCCGAGCCGGCCGAGCACCGCCGCCGCTTCCTCGACGGCCTTGGCCTGCTCGGGATGAGCCTGCATGTCCTCGGCGTAGAAGTGGCGCACCAGGCCGATCCTGAGGCCCTTGACGCCGGCGTCGAGGGCGGCGGTGTAGTCCGGCACGGGCACGTCGGCGCTGCCCGGGTCGTCGGGGTCGTGGCCGGCGATGATGGCGAGGAGCAGCGCGTTGTCGCGGACCGTGCGCGTCATCGGCCCTACGTGGTCGAGCGAGTAGGCAAGGGGCAGCACGCCGCGGCGGCTGACCCGGCCGTAGGTGGGCTTCATGCCGACGATGCCGCACATGGAGGCGGGGTTGCGCACCGAGCCGCCGGTGTCGGTGCCCAAGGCCGCGGGCACCATGCCCGCCGCCAGCGCCACGCCCGAGCCGCTCGAGGAGCCGCCGGGGAAGCGCATCTCGCCCCAGGGGTTGACGGCCGGCGGCCACGGCAGGTCGAAGGACGGGCCGCCGATGGCGAACTCGTGGGTGGCAAGCTTGCCCACCAGGATGCCGCCTGCCGCCCGAAGCCGCGCCGTCACCGGCGCGTCGGCCGCCGCCACGTTGTCGATCAGCACCTTGGAATGGGCGGTGGTCGCCACGCCGGCGACGTCGATGATGTCCTTGAGCGCGAACGGCACCCCGTGCAGCGGCCCGCGCCAGTTCCCGGCCGCGATCTCGCGCTCGGCCTGGCGCGCAGCCTCGAGCGCCGCCTCGCGCGTGACGCGGATGAAGGCGTGGAGACGGCCGTCGAGCCGGTCGATGCGCTCGAGCAGCGCCTCGGTGTAGGCGACGGGCGAAAGCCTGCGCGCCCGGATCAGGTCGGCGGCGCCGGCGACGCTGAGATAGGCGAGATCGGTCATTTGCGCCCGCCCTCCGAAGCCGGCAGGCGGAACACCAGCGCCATCTCCTCGCTCCAGTGCAGGTCCTTGGGCAGCTGGGCCGCCAGCTCGCGCGCGCCGGCAATGGCCCGCGCCACCTGCGCCAGATGCTTGTCGTCGAGCCGCACGAGCCCGGCCGCGAGCGCAAGCCTGCCCGCCTCCTCCTTGCCGATCGTCATGCGGCGCCTCCCTCGGATTGCCCCAGGCTAGCGGCGGCCGGGACCCGGGGGCAAGAGCGGCCGCGGGTCGGCGTGCGCCTCCTCGACCTCGGCCTCGAGCGCGGCCAGCAGCGCCTCGACCCAGTCCAGGCGCAGGCCGAAGCCGATGAGCACCAGCCGGGTGCGGCGGTCGGCGGAGGGCCACCGCTCGAGCCAGGCCGGCGGATGGAACACGTGCTGCACGCCGTGCACCACCGCCGGCCGGTCGGGGCTCTCGGCGACGTTGACGAGCCCCTTGAGGCGCAGCAGGCCGGCGCCGAGGTGCTCGGCCAGCGCCTCCAGGAGCAGGGTCAGCGCCACGGCGCGGATCGGCGCCTCGCGCACCAGGGCGAAGCAGGCCACCTCCTCGCCGTGGCTGTGGCCGCCGTTCCGGGCGAGGCGTGCGGCGGTGTCGGCCCCGAGGCCCGCCCCACCGTCGCCGGCGGGAGGAAACAGCTCGGCCGGATCGATCGCGCCGAAGGAGGCGGTGATGAGCCGTGCCGCGGGGTTGAGGGCGGCCAGGCGCGCGTGCAGCGCGGGGTGCGCCGGGGCGAGATCGGTCTTGGTCAGCACCAGGCGGTCGGCGAGCGCCACCTGTTTCACCGCCTCCGGCCGGCCGGCGAGCGTGGCAAGGCCGTTCACGGCATCGACCGTGGCGGCCACGCCGGCGAGCCCAAGGCGGGCGGCGAGCCGGGCATCGCCCATGAGGGCGTGCAGAATCGGCGCCGGATCGGCGAGCCCGCTGGTCTCGATGGCCACGCGCTCGAAGGCCGGCACCGTGCCGGCATCGCGGCGCCGCAGCAGGTCCTCCAGCGTCAGCACCAGGTCGCTGCGCACGGTGCAGCACAGGCAGCCGGTGCTCAGCTCCACGAAGCTCTCCTCGCTGGTCTCCACCAGCTCGTGGTCGAGGCCGACCTCGCCGAGCTCGTTGATGATGACGGCGGTGCGCGAGAACTGCGGGCTCCTGAGCAGGCGCGAGAGCAGCGTGGTCTTGCCGCTGCCGAGGAAGCCCGTCAGCACGGCGACCGGGATCATGGCGGCACGAGCGGCAGCGGCGCGATGCGCAGCCGCACGGGCCGCCAGGCAGGGTCGAGGCCCGAGCGCACGGTGCGCAGCAGCCCCGGAATGCCCATGCAGCCGCGCGTCCGCCCGTTCTCGGCCACCGTCCAGCGGAAGGGCAGGTCGGGCGCCGCGCGCGCCACCCGCAGCGTCCTGCCCGCCGCCTCGAGCCGCACGCCGCCGCTCCCCTCGCGCTGCACTTCCCCCGCGATGCCCCAGGCGGCGAGGCTCCGCGCGAGCAGCTCCAGCACCGGATCGGGCACCGCCTGGCTCACAGCATCGGCCCGGCGATGATCTCGGGGGCGATCTTGCGCTTCAGGTAGCGCCCCGCCCCCTCGCGGCCCGAGTACCTGCCGTTCTCCACCACCACCTGCCCGCGCAGGATCGTCACCACCGGCCAGGCGAAGATGTCGTGGCCCTCCCAGGGCGTGTAGTCGGTCTCGTGCAGGTCCTCCTTGCGCACCTTGCCGCGCCGGGCCGGGTCGAGGATGGCGATGTCGGCATCGCTGCCCACGGCGATCGCGCCCTTGCGCGGGTAAAGCCCCATGATCCTGGCGGCATTGGTGGAGACGAGATCGACGTAGCGCGACAGCGAGTAGCCGCGCCGCACCACCATCTCGGTGTACATCACGCCGAGCCGCGGCTCGACGCCGGAGTTGCCGCCCGTGGTGTCGTCGATGCGCCGCCCCATGGTCTTCTCGCGCAGGGTGCAGCACAGCTCGTCGGTGGCCACGCAGTTGATGGCGCCCGACAGCGTGCCCGCCCACAGCGCCTTCTGGTCCTCGGCCGACTTGAGCGAGGGATAGGTGTGGTAGATCTGGCCGTTCTCCAGCTTGTAGTCCTCGGCCGTGTGCAGCATGTACTGGTGCAGGCTCTCGCCGTAGATCGGCAGGCCCCTGGCGCGCGCCTCGGAGATGGCGGCCACTCCGGTGGCGGCCGACACGTGCATCATGTAGAGCGCCGTCCCCGGCACGCTCTCGGCCAGGCGGATCACGCGCCGGAAGCTCAGGTCCTCGGAGAGCGTGTTGTGGACCTCGGCCATGTTCTCGTAGCCGACGCGGCCCTCGCGGATCAGCTTGGCGTACATGTGCATGACGATGTCGTTGTCCTCGGCGTGGATGACGCCGAGCCCGCCCTCGGCGGCCAGCACCTTGAAGGTCTCCCAGATGTCGCCGAAGTCGATCATGCGCCCGGTGCGGTGCGGCCAGATGTTGGTGGTGAAGATCTTGACCGTGGGGTAGCCGGCGCGCACGGCCTCGGCGATCTCGGCGAACTGGGTGTGCGGCGGCTCGCTCGACAGCATCAGGTGGTAGGCCCAGTCGCACGGGCTCCTGGGCGCGAAGTCGGCATCGCGCGCCTCGATGGCCGCCTGCACGCTCCGCTCCCCGCTCAGGTAGGCGAAATCGATGAGCGTGGTGGTGCCGCCCCACAGCGCGGCGAGCCCGACCCGCTCGGGGCCCTGGGTGTAGAGGATCGTGCCGTCGGGGATCATGAAAGGATGGCGCATGTGCACGTGCGGGTCGATGCCGCCGGGCATCACGATCTTGCCCGTGGCGTCGATGGCCCGCGCGGCGTCGCCGTCACCGAGCGTGCCGGGCGCCGCCACCGCCGCGATCGTCTCGCCCTTCACGCCCACGTCGCATCTGGCGACGCCCTGCGGCGTCACCACGTCGCCGCCGCGAATGAGGAGATCGAGCATGGCTGCACCCCTGCCTCGCACCGTTCCATCCCGCCCGGGACTGTGCACCAACTCCCCCCGCCCGCAAAGGCCGCAGCGGCCGGTTGCCATTGGGGCGCGCTCGACTACACTGTGGCGCCATGAAGCTCGGTTTCTCCCTGCCCATGTCCGGCGACTGGGCCACGCCGCAGAACCAGGTCGCGGTCGCCCAGCGCGCGGAGGAGCTGGGCTACAACTCGCTGTGGGTGTTCCAGCGGCTCCTCTACGCGCTCGAGCCCCGCAACGAGTATCCGCCGGTGCCGGGCAAGGTGTGGCCCAAGGCCTTCCAGCGCACCTTCGACCCCATCGTGTCGCTGGCCTACGTCGCCGCCGCCACCAGGCGCATCCGGCTCGGCACGAGCGTGCTGATCATGCCCTATTACGCGCCGGCGATGCTGGCCAAGCAGTTGGCCACCCTCGACGTGCTGTCGGGCGGCCGGCTCGACGTCGGGCTGGGGCTGGGCTGGTCGGAGGACGAGTACGAGGCGGTGGGCGTGCCCTTCAAGGCCCGCGGGCGGCGCGCCGACGAGTTCCTGCGCTGCCTCGACGCCATCTGGACGCAGGACGTGATCGAGTTCCAGGGCGAGTTCTACCGCCTGCCGCGCTGCCGGCTGGAGCCCAAGCCGGTGCAGAAGCCGCGCCCGCCCATCACCATCGGCGGCTACGGCTCCACGGTCGTCAGGCGCGCCGTGGAGCTGGCCGACGGCTTCAACGGCGGCAACATGCCGATGGCGGCGGTGGCGCCGCTGGTCGCGCAGGTGCGGCAGGCGGCCGTGGCCGCAGGCAAGGACCCGCGCAGCCTGCACATCGTCTGCCGCGGCACCTACCGCGTGCACGATGCGCCGCAGGGCAAGGACCGCCGCCCGCTGTGGGGCACCATCGAGGAGATCCGCGAGGACATCGCCCGCTATGCCGAGGCGGGCCTCACCGAGCTCTTCCTCGAGGCCAACTTCGCCCCCGACGGCGCCAGGCTCGAGGACGTGCTTGCCGTCATGGAGCAGCTGGCGCCCGGCCGCTGAGGCTGGAGCGCACGAGCCGCCCGCCGCCCCGGCGGCGCCTCGGCTCCCGCCCCTGGACAGGCGCCCTTTTCACCTTGACTAGCTCGATGTGAGGCGTAGGTTCCGCGCGCCTTGCAATGCCGCGAGGCTCCACACGCGCCGCCAACGAGGCAGCCCATGGGCTTTTTCGCCGACAGCATCAACCGCATCCAGCCTTCCCAGACCATCGCCATGGCCACCAAGGCGCGGGAGCTGCAGGCTGCGGGCCGCAACGTCATCTCGCTTTCCGCCGGCGAGCCCGATTTCGACACGCCGGAGAACATCAAGCAGGCGGCGGTCAAGGCCCTGAAGGAGGGCAAGACCAAGTACACCGACGTGGACGGCATCCCCGAGCTCAAGGCAGCCGTCGCTGCCAAGTTCAAGCGCGAGAACGGGCTCGACTACAGGCCCTCCCAGGTGTCGGTCGGCACCGGCGGCAAGCAGGTGCTCTACAACGCGCTTTTGTGCACGCTCAATCCGGGCGACGAGGTGGTGATCCCGGCGCCGTGCTGGGTGTCCTACATCGACATCGTGCGGCTGGGCGGCGGAGAGCCGGTGTTCGCCCAGTGCCGCATCGAGGACGGCTATCGCCTGCAGCCCGAGGCGCTCGACGCCGCCATCACCCGGCGGACCAAGTGGTTCGTCTTCAACGCACCCTGCAACCCCTCGGGTGCGGCCTACACGCGCGAGCAGCTCAAGGCGCTCACCGATGTGCTGATGGCGCCCAAGAACCGGCACGTATGGGTGCTGACCGACGACATGTACGAGCACCTCATCTACGACGGCCTGAAGTTCTACACCCCCGCGCAGGTCGAGCCCGGCCTCTACGAGCGCACTCTCACCCTCAACGGGCTGTCCAAGACCTACTGCATGACCGGCTGGCGGCTCGGCTATGGCGCCGGCCCCGAGCCGCTCATCAAGGCGATGTGCAAGCTGCAGTCGCAGTCCACCTCCAACCCGTCCTCCATCACCCAGTGGGCGGCGGTGGAGGCGCTCAACGGCCCGCAGGACTTCATCGCCCGCAACAACAAGGTATTCAAGGAGCGGCGCGACCTGGTGGTGTCGATGCTGAACCAGGCCAAGGGCATCAAGTGTCCCAAGCCCGAGGGCGCCTTCTACGTCTATCCCTCGTGCGCCGGCACCATCGGCAAGACCACGCCGAAGGGCGCCAAGATCGCCTCCGACCAGGACTTCGTGATGGCGCTGCTGGAGGAGGAAGGCGTGGCCTGCGTGCAGGGGGCGGCATTCGCCATGAGCCCCTACTTCCGCATCTCCTACGCCACCTCCACCGCCGAGCTGGAGGACGCCTGCGGCCGCATCCAGCGCTTCTGCGGCAACCTGCGCTAGCCGCGGCGCCGCGCATGCCCGGGGCCGGCGCGCCCCGGGCCGGAGTGCCGCCATGACCCGCGCACAGCGCATCGTCAGCCTGATCGCCAGCGCCACCGAGACGGCGTGCGCGCTGGGTGCCGGCGGCCGGCTGGTGGGCCGCAGCCACGAGTGCGACTTCCCGCCCGAGGTGGCCGGGCTGCCGGCGCTGACCGCGCCCAAGTTCGAGGTCGCGGGCACCAGCGCCGAGATCGATGCGCGGGTGAAGGCCATCGTGCGCGACGGCCTGTCGGTCTACCGCGTCGACGGCGAGGCGCTGCGGGCGCTGGCGCCGGACGTGATCCTCACCCAGGACCACTGCGAGGTGTGCGCGGTGAGCCTCGCCGACGTGGAGGCCGCCACCTGCACCTGGACCGGCCGGCCGGTGGAGATCGTCTCGCTCAGGCCCAACTCGCTGGCCGACATCTGGGCCGACATCGCCCGCGTGGCGCGGGCGCTCGGGACGGAGGCGGCGGGCGAGCGCCTGGTCGCGGACCTGCAGGCGCGGATCGCGGCCGTGCGGCGGCAGGTGGCGGGGCGCCCGCGTCCGCGCGTCGCCTTCATCGAGTGGGTCGAGCCGCTGATGGCCGGAGGCAACTGGATGCCGGAGCTGATCGAGGCGGCGGGCGGGCACAACCTGTTCGGGGAAGCGGGCAATCACTCCGGCTGGATGGACTGGGAGGAGCTGGCTGCCGCCGATCCCGACGTGATCCTGGTCGGCCCCTGCGGCTACGACCTCGGCCGGTGCCTCCAGGAGCTGCCGCTACTCGAGGCCAAGCCCGGCTGGGCCGGTATGAGCGCCGTCCGCGCGGGCCGGGTGTATTTCGTCGACGGCAATGCCTACTGCAACCGGCCGGGGCCCCGCCTCGCCGACACGGCCGAGCTGCTGGCGGGGATGCTGCACCCCGGGGCCGTGCCGCCGCACGGGGAGGGAACCGCCTGGGTGCGGCTCGGCGCCCGGACGCGCTGACCGAGGGCTCGGCTACCTGCGCGGGCGCGCCTGAGCCTCAGCTGCGGAAGCCCTGGGCCAGCACGTAGAGCTCGGCCGACTGCGCCCGGCTCGCCGGCGGCTTGACGTGGCGCACGCTGGCGAAGGCGCGCTTGAGCCGGTCGAGAAGCTCGCGCTCGGTGCCGCCCTGAAGCACCTTGCACAGGAACGCGCCGCCGGGGCTCAGCACCTGGCAGGCGAACTCTGCCGCCGCCTCGGCCAGCGCCATGATGCGCAGGTGGTCGGTGGCGGCGTGGCCGGTGCCCTGGGCCGCCATGTCGGACAGCACCACGTCGGCGCGCCCGTCGCGCAACAGGGCGGTGAGCCGCGCCGGCGCATCGGCCGACAGGAAGTCGAGCTGGACCACCTCGACGCCGGGGATCGGCTCCATGGGCAGAAGGTCGATGGCCACCACCTGGCCGCGGCCCTCGGCCGCGCGCACGCGCTCGGCGGCCACCTGGCTCCAGCCGCCGGGGGCGGCGCCGAGGTCGACCACGCGCAGGCCGGGTGCGAGCAGGCGATGCCGGGCATCGATCTCCATCAGCTTGAAGGCCGCGCGCGAGCGGTAGCCGCGGCGCTTGGCCTCGGCCACGTAGGGGTCGTTGAGCTGGCGCTGGAGCCAGCGCTGGGAGGAGCCCGAGCGCCCCTTGGCCGTCCTCAGGCGCACGGCGAGCCGGCGCCGTCCGCCCGCTCCGCTTCTCCTGCCGCCGGTCATCGCGCCTGCCGCCCTACCGCCGCCAGTATCCGCCGCGCCGCTCGGTGCGGTATAGGCCGTCCTCGGCCATGAGCGTGGCGAGGATGCCCTCGCGCAGGCCGCGGTCGGCCACGCGCAGGCGCTCGCACGGCCACATCCGCAGCATGGCCTCCAGGATGGCGCAGCCGGCGAGGACGAGATCGGCGCGCTCGCGGCCGATGCACGGCTCGGCCACGCGCTCCTCGTAGCTGGCCGCAAGCAGCCCGGCCGTCACCGCCCGCACCTCGCCGACCGCGAGCCAGCAGCCGTCGACGCGGTTGCGCTCGTAGCGCGGCAGGCCGAGGTGCACGCCGGCCACCGTGGTGACGGTGCCGGAGGTGCCGAGCAGGTGGGCGCGGCCGCGGCCGAGCCGCTTCGACAGCCCGTGCTCGGCCTCGAACGGCTGCAGCAGGTCGGACACGTGCTCGACCATGGCGGCAAAGGTGTCGCGGCCGACGAAGCGGCCGCCGAACCGCTCCGCCAGCGTCACGACGCCGACCGGAAGCGACGTCCACGCTGCGATGCAGCCCTGCACCTCCAGGCGCTCGGTGGGCGAGCGCCGCCAGTGGTGGGCGCGGCGGGAGAGATCGAGCCAGATGAGCTCGGAGGAGCCGCCGCCGATGTCGAACACCAGCGCGAAGTCGCAGCCGTAGTCGATGAGCGAGGCGCAGCCGGACACGGCGAGCTTGGCCTCCGTCTCGCGGTCGACGATCTTGATGTCGAGGCCGGTCTCGGCGCGGGCGCGGGCCAGGAACTCCGGCGCGTTCTGCGCCAGCCGGCAGGCCTCGGTGGCGATCAGCCCGGCGCGCACGACGCGGTGGCGCTTGATCTTGGCGGCGCACACCTGCAGCGCGTCGAGCGTGCGCTCGATGGCCGCCTCCGACAGCCGGCCGCTGATCGACACGCCCTCGCCGAGGCGGATGATGCGCGAGAAGGCGTCGATCACCTTGAAGCCGCGCCGCGAGGGCCGCGCCACCAGCAGCCGGCAGTTGTTGGTGCCGAGGTCGAGTGCGGCATAGGCGGGCCGCGGCGGAGCGGACGCACCTTCCGCATCCTGGCACTCGCTGCGCTCGGCGTGCAGCGCAGCTGCGCCCTCGCTGTCCTTCCCCTCCACGCGCCTTCTCCAGCGCCCGTTTCGGCTCCCGTGCCGATGGGCGTCGTTCTGATTGCGACTTGATCGGCACTCTAGAGGTGTCGCGGGCGCGGGTAAAGGCGCCGTGCGGAGGATCGTAAGCGGCCTCACCGCGCAGTCGGAAGCGGGGCCGACAGCGTGCGCAGGAAGGCCACCAGGTCGGCCGCCTCGCGGGGGGAGAGATGCAGCGGGCGCAGGATGCGCGCCCCGTCGTCTCCGTGCAGGCGCTCGATGTCGACCTCCGAGTAGTGGCGCACCACGTCCTCGAGCGTGGCCAGGCTGCCGTCGTGCATGTAGGGCGCGGTGGCCGCCACGTTGCGCAGCGAGGGCACGCGGAACTCGCCCCAGTTGCGGTGCTGCACCTCGACGTGACGGGTGGGGCCGGCCGTGCTGCGCGCGGGATCGTCGTTGTAGCGGCCGAGCAGATTGAAGGGGCTCGCGCGCAGGGCGGCGATGCCGCCGTGGCGGCCGGTATCGACGCGGCCCGGGGCGGCGAAATAGGGCACGCCGACATCGTCGAACTCGCCGTTGGTGAAGTTGGGGCCGTGGTGGCAGGCCGAGCACCGGCCCCTGCCCACGAACAGCCTCAGCCCGCGCTGCGCGGCGGCCGGGTAGCGGGCCATGGCGGCGGCATCGCCCCGCTCCAGCGCGTCGCGGAAGTCGTCGAAGGGCGTGCGCGGGGTGACGATCGTCTCCTGGTAGGCGGCGAGCGCCTTGGCCAGGTTGACGAGCGCGAGCAACGGCTCCTCCTCGGCCAGCCCCGCGCCGAACAGACGGCGATAGGCGGCGGCGACGTCGCCGTCCGCGGCGAGCCGGCCCTGCACCTGCTGCGGCGTCGCCGCCAGCTCACGCTCGTCGAGGATCGGTCGCAGGCTCTGCCCCCACAGGCTGTCGGCCGCGCCCGCCCAGCCGAACCAGCGGTTGAGGCGCAGGTTGGCGAGCGCAATGGCGTTGCGGTCGACGCGGTCGCGGCCGAGGCTGCGGTCGCGCCCGTCGGCAAAGGCGCGCGCCGGGTCATGGCAGGTGGCGCACGAGCGGCGGCCGTCGCCCGAGAGGCGCGTGTCGAAGAAGAGCGCGCGGCCCAGCGCCACGGCGTCCGGGTTGCCGGACACCCGGTTGCTGGGGTCGGGCGTGAAGGCCGGCGGCCAGGGGCCGTGCGCGAGAACCGCCGCCCGCTCCGCCTCCCCGAGGATGACGGCATCGGGCGGAGTCGCGCGGGCAGCCGGTGCGAGCGCCGCTCCGGCAACGGCGAGCAGCGACACGACGGCCGCAAGGCGCCTCATGGCGCCAGCTCGATCGTCTGCGACAAGCGGATGCGCCGGTCGCCCTGGTAGAGGTCGAAGGTCACGATCCACTGGCCGGCCATGTGCAGCATGAGGCCCTCGACGCGGAAGCGCCCCGGGCCCGTCTCCGCCACCGTCGGTCGGTAGTTCATGCCGTGGCCGTGCGCCGGCATCTGGGCATCGAGCACCAGGCGGCTCGGCGGCCCCGGCTCCGGCGCGCGGCAGGCGATCACCTCGGCGCCGAACAGGCGGCCGACCTTGGGCCCCGCCGGCACCCAGCGGTAGGCGATCTCGGCCTCGGGCGAGGCGAGCCGCATGAAGCCCTCCGGCACCTCGCACGCCCAGGCGGGGGACGCGGACAGGGTGGCCCCCGCCGCCAGCGCGGCGCACACGGCCCCCACGGTCCTGCGGCGCCGGCGCCGAGGCGGGGCGGCCGCGGCGGGCCGGCTGCCGCTCATTGCCCCATGGTCCGCGCCGCCAGCCGCTCGGCGTTGCGGTAGGCGATGTTGTCGGCGAGCTCGGAGGGCAGCTGGGCGAGCCAGCCGCGCGAGTAGCTCGCGTGCTCCACCACGTAGTGCCAGCGCTCGGGCGTGAAGGTGTCGGTGCCCACCATGAAACGGTCGGGGAAGTCGGTGAACAGCTTGCGCCAGGCGGGATCGAGCTTGCCGCCCGGGGCGTGGTCGGTGCGGAAGGCGAGGTCCGCCCACAGCGTCTGGTGCTTGCCAAGCATCGCCCGCACACGGTCGGCCTGGTCGAAGCCCGAGTGCGCCCACAGGATGAGGGCGCCCGGGTCCTGCCTGAACATGCGCTCCACGGCGTCGGCGTCGGAGTGGGCGTGGAGGAAGATCTTGTACTGCCGGGCGAGCTCCACCATGCGCCGCACCACCGGCAGATCGGCATCGGCGCCGGAGACGTGGAACTCGCCGATGCCGGCATAGGTGTTGGCCTTGAGGCGCGCCTCGACGTGGGCGACGACGGAGGGATCGCGCATCCACGAGCCGATCTCGCCGCGGCTGCGATAGGGGCGCAGCACCGGCACGACGAGATCGGGCGCGGCCTTGAGGAGCATCTGCGTGCCGTCGTCGCTGGAGCTCGACACGAACGCCTTCTTGAGCCCCGCCTGGCGCAGAACCTTCACCGCCTCGGCCGGCGGCAGCATGCCCCAGGCGTCATGGCTGTAGTGGATGTGCACGTCGATCACCGGCCGCGGCGCCTGGGCGAGGGCGGGGGCGGCGGCGGCACAAAGGCTGGCGAGCGCGGCGGCGAGCGTTGCGGGGCGCATGGCCGGATCTCCCTGCTTCCGTGCCGCCCATGCTACAACTGCCTGCTGCTGGCTGCCTATTGCCTTCCCCCATCCCCTCTTCCCATTCCCACCTCCCACCTCCCCACTCGGCACTCGCCATTCGCCCGGCGCAAGCGCCGATTGCCTCGCGGGCCGGAACCCCGAGGGTTTGCTGGGAGATGGAGGTGCGGGGCGTCTAGCCGCCGGACCGTATTTGTAAGGCCTGAGAGTCGGCTCTCACGCCCCGCGCCCGCGCGTGGAACCCGCTTGACCGATCCGATCACCATGGGCCCAGGCCCGCGGGCACGACATCCCGCAGCGCCATTGCGCAGGCCCCCGGCCGCCTCTGGAGGCCGCCCCTGCAGTTGGGCCGCTTCCCGGTACCGAGGTGCACGCATCATAGCACACCCTGGGGCCTGTGGGATTACTCCGGTTACGGTTAATTTCCATCCCGCCCCGTGGAGAGGCTCGCGCCCGCACGGCGCAATGAGCGCAGCGCAAGGCGCCGTTCGTGTGCGCTGGCCGAATACGCGGGGACCGGCCGGGCGCTCGCGCCGCGGCAGGGCGCGCCCTTTCCCGCACACGCTGCCGGCCGCGGGGGCCGGGACGGGGGGCGCCGCATCGCCCGTCAGCGCCCCAGCCTGTCGATCAGCGCCATGGCGGCTGCCGGCGCCCGCACCTTGCCCTCGTGGATGAAATAGATGAACACGTCGCGCGGCACGGCCTTGGGCTTCTTTGCCGGCGCGGCGAGGGAAAGGCCTTCCGGCACGGCGCCCTTGGCCCACAGCCGTGCGCAGCTGGCCCAGGCGTCGAGGGCCTCGGGCGGATAAGCGGTGGGGATGCGGTCCTCGCCCTTCTGAAGGCGCGCGTAGACGAAGTCGCCGACGGGATCTGCAATCGCCGGGTAGGTCGCGTGCTCGGCGAACACCACGGGAACCTCGAACTCGCGCAGCAGGGCCACGAACTCGGGCACGCAGAAGGAGGCGTGGCGCACCTCCACCACGTGCCGCAGCCTGCGCCCGCCGAGCTTCTGCGGCAGCAGCTCCAGGAATTTCCCGAAGTCGGCGGCGTCGAACCTCTTGGTGGGTGCGAACTGCCACAGCAGCGGCCCCAGCTTGTCGCCCATCTCGAGCGGGCCGGAATCGAGGAAGCGCTTGACGGCATCGCCCGCCTCCGCCAGCACGCTGCGGTTCACGGCGTAGCGCGGGCCCTTGACCGAGAACACGAAGCCGTCGGGCACCTCGGAGGCCCACTTGGCGAAGGTGGCGGGCGTCTGGGTGCGATAGAAGGTGCCGTTGATCTCTATGGTGGTGAGGCGGCGGCTCGCGTACTCGAGCTCCTTGGCGTGCGCGAGGCCGGCGGGATAGAACGTGCCCCGCCACGGCTCGAACGTCCAGCCACCGATGCCGACCCTGATCCTGCCCTGCCTGGCCATGGATCCATCCAACACTGGGCTCAAGCCGCCTGTTGTAGGGCCCTTCGGCGCCGACCAGCTCTCGAGCGCGATCGTCCGATCGGTATGGTCGAAGGGCTCGAGTGTGACTCGACCAAGACGAGCTGAAAATCAAGCCAATTCCCGGCGCACGTGCCTGCCTTCGAGGGATTGCAAGGAGAGGGCCGGCCCTGCCGCTGCCGGTCCAGTTCGTCCAGCTCAAGGCCCGGCGCGCCAGGTCGCAAGCAAGCGCCCGTGAGCACGCCAGTTGCCAACCGCGCGTCCCGGCGTAACCTGTGGGCCATGATCACAGCGCCCTTTAGCCTCGTCTACTCCGGCATCGCCCCCGCCTTTGCCGGACCCCTCACCCATGCCGGCCCTGGCGCAGCCGTGCTCGGCCGCGTCACGCTCGGCCGCAACGCCTGGCTCGGCACGCTCAGCGTGATCCGTGCCGACGGCCACTACGTCAAGGTGGGCGACGACTTCCATCTCGGCTCCCGCTCCACCCTCCACATCAATCACGGCATCTTCCCCTGCATCGTCGGCGACCGCGTCGCCGTCGGCGCCGGCGCCTGCGTCCATGCCTGCACCGTCGGCTCCGACGTCGCCATCGACGACGGCACGGTGATCCTCGACGGCGCCGTGGTGGAGGACAACGTGGCCTTCGCGCCGGGCTCCACCGTGTTCCCCGGCAAGCGCATCGCCGGCGGCTTCCTCTATGCCGGCAGCCCGGCCAAGCCGGTCAGGCCGCTGGCCGAGGGCGAGGCGGCCCGCCTGCGCGGCGAGATCGCCGCCCGGCCCCAGCCCTCGGGTGCCCTCCCGCCCGGGGCCCTGGCCCCCGGCTCGCACGTCCATGCCTCGGTGTTCATCGCCGGCACCGCCAGCGTGCGCGGCCGCCTCGTCGCCGAGGCGGAATCGAGCATCTGGTACAGCAACGACCTCGACGCGGGGGCGGCCGCCATCCGCATCGGCGCGCGCACCGACGTGCAGGACAACACGCTCATCCGCTGCACGACCGGCCAGGGGGTATCCATCGGCCGCGACAGCGCGGTCGGCCACAACGTGACGATCCACGACTGCACCATCGGCGACGAGTGCCTGATCGGCATCGGCAGCACGGTGGCGCCCGGCACCGTCGTGCAGGACCGCGTGCTGCTCGCCGCCGCCGCCCGCACCGAGCCGGGCCAGGTGCTGGAGAGCGGCTGGCTCTATGCCGGCAGTCCGGCGCGCAAGCTCTCCCCGCTCGATGACGCCAAGCTCGCCCTGACACGCCTCATCGTCGGCCAGTACTGCGAGTACGCGCGCGACTTTGCCGCCCTCGAGCGTCGGCAGCGGCCCGCCGAGGCGGCCCTGGCGTCGGCCCAAGTCCCTGGCGCTGCGCGATAAGTCTTGTGCGCGCCCGCCGTGGCCACGCGCTCCCAGATGCCGCGCTCTGGATCCTGGTGATCGACGCGGACCCGATCCGACGCGCCATCCTCGAGGCCGGCCTGCGCGCGGCGGGGCCCGAGCCGTGGGCCTGGGTCAGGCGCGGAGCCCAATTCTGCGTTTGCGGCGACGCCAACGCTGCGCGCCGCGCGCTGGGCAGGCTCGAGCTGCTGGTGGTGTCCGATGCGGTGGCCGCGAGCGACACGGCGCGGCTCGCCCACGTCCGTCTGCCGGCCGCCGCCTGGGGCGAGGAGGACGGCACGGTCACCAACTCGGAGCGGCGCATCTCGCGCCGGCGCGCGTTCCTGCGGCCGCCCGGGGAGGCGAGGCCCGACTGGCGCATCGTGTGCGACCAGGCCCGCCGGCTCGGTCACGGCAGGGCATTCGCCTTCCGCGCGGCCGCCGCGCGTAGCGGGCGGCGGGTGCGCCGATGCTGCACTAGCCATCGGCGCCGCGGGCCGGCACAATCGGCGTGACAGGGGAGAAATCGCGCCATGCCGCTGCCAGCCGACACCGACACGTCGACGCCGAAATACCTGAGGGACAAGTACGCCATCGTCGGGGTGGGCGAGACCACCTACACGCGCGGCTCGGGCATGTCCACGCGCGCGCTGGGCACGTGGGCGGTCAGGAACGCCATCCTCGATGCGGGCCTCACGGCCGCCGACATCGACGGCATGATGTCCTACCAGTCGGGAGATTCCACCTTCACGCCGTTCATCGCCGGCGACCTCGGCATCCGCCTCAACTTCTACATGGACGTGTTCGGCGGCGGCTCCTCCACCGAGGCGCTGATCGGCCTCGCCATCGGCGCCATCGAGGCCGGCATGTGCAAGACCATCGCCATCTTCCGCGCCATGAACGGCTACTCGCAGGTGCGCATCGGCGGCACCGGGGCGCGCTCGGCTGTGCCGGTGACCGGCGACATGCTGCACTCGCGTGCCTACGGCTGGCAGAGCGCGGGCCAGATGTTCTCCTTCACCTTCCTGCGCCACATGTACGACTACGGCACCACGCCGGCGCAGGTGGCGGCGGTGCGCGCTGCCCACAGCTGCCACGCCTCCAACAACCCCAAGGCCTACTACAAGCAGCGCGTCACGGTTGAGGACGTGCTGGCGAGCCGCATCATCTGCAAGCCGCTGCACCTGCTCGACTGCTGCGTGGAGACCGATAATGCCACCGCCATCATCGTCACCAGCGCGCAGCGCGCCCGCGACTGCAGGCATCCGAGGGCGCTCATCCGCGCCGTGGCCGGGCGCGTGTGCAAGCCGCGCGCGGACATGCACTATCAGATGGGGCCGATCTCGACCGTGGCGGGCAGGTACGCGCGCGAGATCCTGTGGCCCAACGCCGGGCTGGGCCCCGAGGACGTGGACGTGACGGGCTCCTACGACGCCTTCACCTTCACCACCATGCTGCAGCTCGAGGACTACGGCTTCTGCAAGAAGGGCGAGGGCGGCCGCTACGTCTCCGACGGCACCATCCGCCTCGGCGGCCGCCGGCCCAACAACACCAGCGGCGGCCACCTGTGCGAGGGCTACACGCACGGGATGAACATGGTGATCGAGAACGTGCGCCAGCTGCGCCACGATGCCGACGACAGCTGCCCCGTGGGGCCCGACGGCAGGCGGCGGCACACCTACGACTACAAGGAGGGCGGCTGCCGGCAGGTGAAGCGCTGCGAGGTGACGGCGAACCTCGGCTGGGCCATGCCGGGCACCGGCTCGGCCATGGTCATGCGTCGGGACTAGGGTGGCGGTACGAGCGAGAACCCGGGAAGGAGCCGGAGCGATGCCAATCCAAGCGCAATACCTCGGCATGCCGCTGAGCCTCGACGACCTTGACGTCGAGAACCGCGCCTACTTCAGCCACTGCGCCGAGCACAGCTTCCACCTGCAGGCGTGCGAGGACTGCCGCCTGCTGCGCTATCCGCCCACCACCGCCTGTCCGTGGTGCATGAGCCGCAATGCCAGATGGGTTCCGGTGGAGGGCAAGGGCGAGGTGCACTCCTACACGGAGGTCCATCACGCCATCCAGCCCGCCTTCAAGGGCCACACGCCCTACCTCGTGCTGCTGGTCGACCTCGACACGCAGAAGGGCAAGCCCACCGAGCACGAGGCCCTGCGCGTGGTCGGAAACCTGACGACCCCGGACGGCAAGCTCGCCCCGCCCGAGATGGTGCGGCGGGTGGGCATCGGCACCCGCGTGCGCATGGTGTTCACCGACATCGCGCCGGCGCTGGCTCTGCCGCAGTGGACGATCGACGAGGCGGCGACGCAGCCCGCCAGGCCCTGGCGCTATCCCCAGGAATGAGCCGCTCTCGCCCGCTCACCCCTTGAAGGTCTGCCGGTAGCGCGCCGAGATCTCCGTCTTCTGCACTTTGCCCATGGCATTGCGCGGCAGCTCCTTGGCGACGAACACGCGCTTGGGCAGCTTGAACTTGGCGAGCCGCTTGGCCAGCGCCTCGAGAATCTGCGCCTCGGTCGGCGGCCTGGCGCCGGGCTGCGGCGTGACGACGGCCACGATGCCCTCGCCGAAGTCGGGGTGGGGCACGCCCACCACCGCCGATTCGGCGATTCCCGGCAGGCTGTTGATCTCGATCTCAACCTCCTTGGGATAGACGTTGAACCCGCCGGTGATGATGAGGTCCTTGGCGCGGCCGACGATGGTGATGCGCCCGTCCTCGGCCATGGTGGCAAGGTCGCCGGTGATGAAATAGCCGTCCTTGCGGAAGTCCTCCTTGGTCTTGCGGGGGTTGCGCCAGTAGCCCTTGAACACGTTGGGGCCCTTGACCTCGAGCACGCCCACCTCGCCGGGGCCGAGAATGCGGCCCTTGGCGTCGGCCACGCGCACCGAGATGCGGGGCAGGGCGTAGCCCACGGTGCCCGGCACGCGCTCTCCGCCGCGATAGGGGTTGGAGGCGGTCATGCCGGTCTCGGTCATGCCGTAGCGCTCGAGGATGGCGTGGCCCGTGCGCGCGGCGAACTCGCGGTGGGTCTCGGCCAGCAGCGGCGCCGAGCCCGAGATGACGAGGCGCAGGTTGCGGCAGAGCCTGGCGCCGAAGGTCTTATGGGCGAGGAGGCGGGTGTAGAAGGTCGGCACGCCCATGACGACGGTGGCGCGCGGCAGCAGGCGCAGCACCTCGTCGAGATCGAACCGCGGGAGCCACAGGATGCGCGAGCCGTTGAGGAACGCCGTGTGCAGGGCCACGAACAGGCCGTGCACGTGGAAGATCGGCAGGGCGTGCAACAGCACGTCGCGTGGCTCGAAGCCCCAGTAGGCGTGCAGCGTCCGGGCGTTGGAGGCGATGTTGCCGTGCGTGATCATGGCGCCCTTCGAGCGCCCGGTGGTGCCCGACGTATAGATGAGGGCGGCGAGATCGCCGGCCGTCCGCCGCGTCGCCCCGCGCAGGGGGCGCTGGCCGGCGGCGAGGTCCATGAACGAGCCGCTGCCGTCGGCCGCCATGGTGGCGAGCTTGCGCACCTTGCTGGCCGCGGCCGCCGGCTCGATCTCGGCGATGCGCTCGGCCGAGGCGACGATCAGGGCCGGCTGGGCGTCGGCGATGAAATACTCGAGCTCGGCCGGGGTGTAGGCCGTGTTGAGCGGATTGTAGACCGCCCCGATCTGGAGCGTTGCGAGGTAGAGGAAGACATTGGCGAGCGACTTGTCGACCTGCACCGTGACCCGGTCGCCCGGCTCGATGCCGAGCGCCTTCAGTGCCGCCGCCGCGCGGCCGACCTGCTCGAGCAGCTCTGCATAGGTGAGCACGCTGCCGTCGGCGGCCTCGAAGGCAGGCTCGTCGCCGGCGGCGCGCATTCTCGCCGCCAGGAGCGCATAGAAGTTGCCATTGCTCGGCATGCTGAGACCTGTCCCCGGCGCTTCCTGCGCCGCTTTTCGCTGCCAGCCTGCAGGCGGATGCGGGGTGAAGGGAGCCGGGACCAGGCTCGGTGCCAGGCGCCCCACGACCCGGCTTCGCCACAGAAGCGTGCACTTGCGGGTTTACACGGGGCGAGCGGCGGCGGGCAATACGCCTTGGCCTGCTTGCCGCCGGCCACCGCGTCCAATACGGTCGGCGAGCCGCGGCTTGGGGGAAGCGTCCCATGGCGGATGAAGCGCGCATTGGTGGGGGCAGCGGAACGACAGCTTTTCCGCGGCCGCTGGTACTCGCGGTGGTGGTGGCGGTGATCGTCTCCACCCTGCTGACGGCGTTGGCCCCGGTCTACGCGCCCGGCCTGCTGCGCCTCGAGCACGCCATGGCCGACGTGCGCACCGCGCTGCTCTCCGACCAGCTGCCGAGCCAGCACCCGCACGTGGCGGTCGTCGGTATCACCGACCACACGCTGAGCGGCAGCAAGACGATCCTGCCCATCGACCGACTGCTGCTGGCGCGCCTGGTCGACGCGCTCGATGGCGCCGGGGTCAAGGCGATCGGCATCGACGTGCTGTTCTACCGCACGGTTGCCGCCGACGACGAGCAGGCGCTGCTCGAGGCGATCCGGCGCGCGAGGGCCAGGATCGTGCTGGCGGCGGCCGACGATCGGGTGGGCCTCAGCCAGGCCCAGATAGAGCGGCAGGCGGCGTTCCTGGCCCAGGCCGGGCGGCCGGCGGGCTACGTCAACCTCGCCACCGAGCGCGACTGGGTGGTGCGGTTCAAGGCGCGGCCCCATCCCGGCTCGGCCTTTCCCAGGAGCTTCGCGGAGCTGCTGGCGGAGGCCGCCGGGGCGCCGCCGCGCGAGCCCCGCCGGCGCATCGCCTGGCTCCGCGAGCCCCGCGACGGGTCGGACACCTTCCTAACCGTCCCCGCCGAGGCCCTGCTCTCCACGGCGGAGACGCCGGCGGTCAAGGCGCTGCGCGAGGCGCTCAGGGACAAGGTGGTGATTCTGGGCGGCCTGCTGCCCGACATCGACCTTCATCTCACGCCGCTCACCACCCGCACCCACGAACGCACCCCGGGCGCCGTCATCCACAGCCACATGGTGGCCGAGCTGATCGACGGCCGCAGCGTGTCGCAGCTCGAGGTCGGCTCGGTGGTGATGCAGCTCGGCTTGGCGGCGCTGGCCTGCTTCGGCTTTCTGATCGGCTGGCGCTACCGGCTGAAGCGGCAGGGCATCCTTCTCGGCAGCCTGGCCACCGTGGTCATCCTTGCGATTGACACATTTGTGTTCTGGCAGTCGCGTATCATTCTGCCCGTAGTGCTCGCTCTGGCCGCGTGGTTCGCCGGCGAGTTCTCCGGGCACTACCTCGGCCGCTGGCTCGGCCACGGCCGCTCGCAGCCGATGTGGTTCGGCAGATGACTGGGCTCGTTGGATACTGGGTCATGACACAGAGATCGGCACTGCGCCTTCCATTCCTGGCCACGCTTGCCCTGGTCGCCCTGGCAGCGCCGGCGCCGTCGGCCAAGGCCGATCTTTATGTGCTGGAGTCGACGGTTGCTGCCGTCAAGGCCGGCAGCCGGCTGGGCGACGGCGACCGCATCGACATTCCGACCGGGGCCCAGATCCGCGCCGTCCTGCCGTCGGGCAAGACCCAGACGATCCGGGGCCCCTACCAGGGCACGATCGCCGACCTCGCCAAGGGCCAGCCGGCCAACGAGGGCGTGATGACCTGGATCAAGAACATACTGCTCACCGGCGGGGCCACGGAAGGCACGCCCGGCGCCGTGCGCAGCTTCAGCCGCGCGCCGGAACGGATCACCACCGGCTTCTCCTGGTCGGCCGTGCCGGCCATGATCGACGGGAGCGTGTGCATCCAGAGCGGCGCCAAGCTGCAGCTCGTGCGCGCAGCCGCCGGACGCGCAGAGCGCGTGCTGGTGGTCGACGTGGCGCGCATGGACAAGGGCGAGGTGCAGTGGGAGGCGGCCAGCAAGGCCGCGCCCTGGCCGGACACTGTCGCGGCCCGCGCGGATGCCGAGTACGACCTGCTGATCGACAACCGGCCGCGGCGCCGTGTGACCCTGCGCGTGCTCGACAGCCTGCCCGCCGACGACGATGTGCTCACCGAGCTGCATCGGCTCGGCTGCAAGGCCCAGTTCGAGGCCTGGGTGGGCGAGCGGATAGCGAAGAAGTAGCGCGCCCCGGCGGGCTTTCCTCCTGCTCGCGGCCTGGGGCCGAGCGGACGGCGCGGCCTGGGCGTTGCAAACCCGGGAAACCGGCCAGGAAACCCTCGCATGAGCCTGAAGCTCTACGCACACCCCTTCTCGTCCTATTGCCAGAAGGTGCTGGTCGCCCTGTACGAGAACGGCACGCCCTACACGCTGCGGTTCCTGGATCTCGCCGACCCGGCGGTCACGGCCGAGCTCGAAGCGCTGTGGCCACTCAAGCGGATGCCGGTGCTGGTCGACGGCGACCGCACGATCAGGGAGGCGACCATCATCATCGAGCACCTTGCGCTGCATCACCCCGGGCCGTCGGTGCTGATCCCAGCCGACGCGAAGGCCGCGCTCGAGGTGCGGTTCATGGACCGGTTCTTCGACAACTATGTCATGACGCCCATGCAGCGGATCGTGGGCGACCGCCTGCGCCCTGCCGACGAGCGTGACAGCTACGGGGTGGCGGAGGCTCGCGTCCTCCTCGACACCGCCTATCGGTGGCTCGACCGGCGCATGGCTGGACGGGAGTGGGCCGCCGGGGAAGCCTTCAGCCTGGCCGATTGCGCGGCGGCGCCGGCCCTGTTCTACGCCGATTGGTCGCACCCGATCGCCGACGGCTTGCCCAACGTCCGCGCCTACCGCAGCCGGCTCCTGTCGCGGCCCTCGGTCGCACGAGCGGTCGACGAGGCGCGGCCCTACCGCTCGCTGTTCCCGCTGGGGGCGCCGGACCGGGACTGACGCGTGGCCGCACCGGCCGGAGCCGGTGCTCCGCCTCATTCCGTGGGCTCGCCGCGCCAGCCGTAGAGCCAATCGTAGCCGGCCATCAGCCAGCGGCCGGGCAGCAGGCGGAGCGCGGCATCGCGTGCCCAGGAGGCCGGCGGCGGGAGGTGATAGATGCGGCCCTGGCGGCGGCTCGCCGCCTGCACGCGCTCGGCCCGCTGGCGGCGCTCCGCCTCGAACCGGGCGAACGCCGCGGCCGGGTCGGCGGCCCACTCGGCAAGGCAGCGGGCGAGCACCTGCGCATCCTCCAGCGCCAGCACGCCGCCCTGGGCCAGGTAGGGCAGCATGGGATGGGCGGCATCGCCCATGAGCGCGAGGCGGCCCGCGCTCCAGCGCGCCAGCGGCGGCAGGCGGTAGAGCCCCCACCTGCGCCAGTCGGCGGCGGCCGCCAGGGCCTCGGTAAGCTTAGGGTGAAACCCGCCGAGCCGTGCCAGGAGGCGGGCAGAGTCGACCTCGGCGTCCCACTCCTGCCCCTGCCAGTCCTCGGCGGCAATGACGACGACGGCGATTTCGGCGCCGCCCCGCACCGGATAGTGCACCACGTGCGCGCTCCGCGTCAGCCACAGGCCGACCGCCGGGGCCGCCAGCGCACCGGCGCGGCCGGCGGAGACGACCGTGCGGGTGGCGGTGGCGCCGACGAACTGCGGCGCCGCCTCCGGGGAAACGGCCGCGCGCACGCGCGACCACAGGCCGTCGGCACCGACGAGCGCTCCGCCCGCCGCAGTCTCGCCCGCCGCGCTAGTGACGGCGACCCCGTCCGCGGTCTGGCGCACCTCGGCCACGGCAAAGCCAGGGCGGAGCACGATCGACCGGTCCGCGGCGGCGGCCTCCGACAGCACCCGCGCCAGATCGGCGCGGTGCGCCACCCAGTAGGGCGCACCATGGCGGGCGGCGAGCCAGTGGCCGAGCGGCAGCTCGGCCAGCACGCGTCCCGAGCGGCCGTCGTGCACGCGCACCGACTGGGGGACGCCGGCCAGGGGCCGCAACGCCTCCGAAACGCCCAGGCGCTCGAGCACCCGGACACCGTTGGGCCCGAGCTGAATGCCGGCGCCCGCGCCCGTGAACGCGCCGCGCTGCTCCAGCACGATGGACGCGCGGCCGATGCGCGCCAGCGCCACCGCCAGGGCCAAGCCGCCGATGCCTCCGCCCGCGATCAGGATCGGCGCTGACGCGGCCATGGCACCTCGACGGCGGGGATCAGCTGCCGGTGGTCTCCTCGCTCACCAGGCAGCCGGCGGGCTCGGTGGCCTCGGGCGGCAGGCGCGCATCATAGACGTAGAGCGTGGAGCAGTAGGGGCACAGGATCTGCGTGTCGGCGCCCATGTCGAGGAAGACGTGCGGATGGTCGAAGGGCGGGCGGGCACCCATGCACTGAAACTCCTTGACGCCGATGGCGATCTTGTCGACGCCCTGATCGTTGGCAAAATGTGGTGTGAGCGATGCCATGCGCCTCTCCGGGTTCCGGGCGCACGATAGCCGCTGCAATCCTGCGGCGATAGGCCCGCGGCGTCGCAGCGCCGGCAAAGCGAAGGAGGATGCGTGCAGACCTTCATGTCGGACGGAGTGCGCCTGGCCTTCATCGACGAGGGCGCCGGCGAGCCCATACTGCTTATCCACGGCTTTGCCTCGCGCGTGCGCACCAACTGGGTGGAGCCCGGCTGGGTCAGCTTCCTCACCCGCAACGGCTTCCGCGTCGTGGCCTACGACAACCGCGGCCACGGCGAGAGCGAGAAGCTTTACGACCGCGCCCTCTACAGCGCCCCGCTGATGGCGGAGGACGCGCACCGCCTCCTCGATCATCTCGGCATCGCGCGGGCCGACGTGATGGGCTACTCCATGGGGGCGCGCATCACCGCCTTCCTCGCCCTCGCCCATCCCGAGCGCGTGCGCAGCGCCATTTTCGGCGGCCTCGGCGGCAACATGGTGCGGCCGATGGCCGGCACCGGCCCCATCGCCCACGCGCTGGAGGCCGGCTCCATCGACGAGGTGGTGAACCCCACCGCGCGCACCTTCCGCGCCTTCGCCGAGAGGACCGGCAGCGATCTCAAGGCGCTCGCCGCCTGCATCCGCGGCTCGCGCGACCCGATCAGCCGCGAGATGGTGGCCAGAATCGCCTGCCCGGTGCTGGTGGCGACGGGGAGCGAGGACGTGATCGGCGGGCCCGCCGCCGAGCTCGCGGCCCTCATCCCCGGCGCCGAGGCCCTGGAGATCCCCCGCCGCGACCACATGCTGGCGGTCGGCGACAAGGTCTACAAGGAGGGCGTGCTGGCCTTCCTGCGGCGGCGGCCGTGACGCCGGGTGCTGCGCCGGCCGCTCATTTGTTGTTGGTGGTGGCGATGAACTCCGGGTCCTCCTGGGCGCGTCGCTCGAAGGCGAGGAAGTCGTAGTAGCCGCAGCGCCCGCCGGGGAAGCTGCGGCACAGCGAGGGCCGCGCCTCGTACACGGTGCAGCGGCGCTTCTCGGTGTCGAAGAAGCGGCACACGCCGCCGAAGATGTCGTCCTTCTTGCGGCGCATCGAGTACTTGCGGCCCCAGCGCTCGACCGTGAACTTCTCCTTCGCCTCCTCGAAGGTGAGGGCGAAGTGCTTGGCCAGACGTTCCACGTCGCGCTTGTCGAGGGCGATCAGGGGATAGGAGCAGCAGTAGCCGGGACACTTCTTGCAGTTGTACATGGCTGGGCTGGTGCGCCTTGCAGATTGACCTGGCAGCACACGGTTAGCACGGATTCGCCATTCGTGCAGTGCGCGAAGCGGCAGCTCGCTGCGATGCGACGTGCCCGCCGAAAGCGGTCTGCATCGTGAGCGCTTCCGCTCTCGGACTCCAAGCTGCACGTTGACCGAGTGGCGGCGAAGGCCGCGCTGCGAGACCGGACCGGGCGCCGCTGCCCCGCTAGCGGTCGTCCGAATCGGCAAGTCCGACGCCGGCGGCGCGGCGCGTGGAGTGGGCGCGCGCTTCGTACTTGGCGAGCACCGCGCGCGCCCTCTCCACCACGGCGTCGGCGATCGCCGCCTGGCCTTCGGCGGTGGGGTGGAAGGCGCCGGAGTAGACGCTGGCGAGCAGCAGCTGCACCCAGCCGTAGCCCTGCGTGCTCAGCACCTTCTGCAGCAGCGATTGGGCGACGTGGAAGTTGCCGGTCATAAAGGCGTCGTTGGGCGTGCGGAACAGGCGCTGGCGCGAGGCGTAAGCCTGCCACTGGGACGGATTGAAGGGCTCCCATGCCCCGTCGACCTTGCGCGGCAACCGCAGCTCGTCGGCCATGGTCCAGGCCGCGTGCTTGAACCCGGCGCACAGCCCGCGGCCGCGGAAGGTGGCGCGATGCTCGTCCACGAAGCTCCACTGGTGCTGGCGCGCGCTTTCGCGCATGATGGCGTTGAGCCGCTCCGCCGCCACGCTGCCCTCGCGCGCCTTGGCCTCGCTCAGGGCGAACTCGGAGAGCACGGTCATGCCGGCCTGCCCGTCGGGGCACACCGACTTGCCGTCGTCGAGCACCGCCATCGGCGGATAGCCCGTGAGGATGACGCGGTCGGACTCCGACCACGGCACGTGCAGGAGGTTGTGCAGCGCGCGGTTGACCGACTTCAGGCGGTCGTCGAGAGCGTCCAGCTGGGCGCTCGCCTCCGCGAAGCCGTGCACTTGGCCGAACCAGCCGCCGAGCTTGCGCAGCACGGACTTGTCAGCCAGCACCGCGTTGGCCACGAGACGGGAGAAGCCCACATCGTTGCCGCCGATCGACAGCAGCAGGAGGTCGATCTTGCGGGCGCGCTCGGCATCGCACTTCCTGAGCACCAGCCCGCCCTGCAGCTCCGGGATGCGGCCGTTGATGTGATAGGCCTCCGGCAGGTCGTAGGCGCGCGCGCCGCCGCCCCCGCACTGGGCCTCGGCCACCGCCGAGATCTGGGGCAGGTCCGGCGGGTTGGGCACCCACTCGTTGCCCTTGTAGTCGAGGAACAGGCCGTAGGTGGTCTCCGCACCCGAGCAGGCGAAGCCCACGAAGGTGACGGCCCGGTGCGGGTCCTCGACGGCGAGCTGCAGGGCGACCCTGAGCTGGTGGGAGTAGAGCGAGCGGTGGCACGCCTGGTCCTGCCAGCGTGCGTTCTCCTCGATGAACTTGCGGTCGCCGATCTCCTTCCAGTCGCCGAGGCGGGCGGGGTAGCCGGCGAGCGGCAGGTCGTTGGGGCCGATGCCGTAGTCGGTGGTGCGGTCCGGAGAGAAGCGCACCGGCACGTCGGGGTTGCCCTCGCCCGAGGCGAAGCTGTCGCCGATGCCGACGATGAACAGGTCGGTGACGCGGGCCGCGGTCTCGGCCACCAGCCGGCCGCCGATCTCGACGCTGATCCAGGCGCCCCGGGGGTAGGGCACCTCGAGCTGCACGGGCGTGTCGCAGGGCAGGGTCACCGCCCTGCCGCGCGGGCCGCGACCCTGGGGCGATGTGAGCCAGGTGCAGTCCACCATCTGCGCGTCGGCGAGATCCGTCAGCCGCGCCAGCACCACGTGGGTCTTGGGGATGAGGTAGTCGCTGCGTTCGGGGCACAGGTAGCGGTTGCGGCGCGGGTCCCAGCAGGTCTTGAGATAGGTAGCGGCGGCCCAGCCCTCGGGGTGGCGCTCGGCCAGCAGCCGCTCAGCGGCCATCACGGGCTGGCGCCGGTCGGCGTCGGACAGGCTTTCCCAGGTGGCGCGGTGCACCTTGGTGTCGGCCGGATCGAGGAAGAAGCGGAACGGGTTCTCCACCTCCCACACGATCCGGGGCTCGGCGTGGGCCGCCGCCCCGCCCGCGACGGCAAGCAGCAGGGCCAGGCAAAGCCTCGCTCCAGCATGGCTGCACATCGAGCAACTCCCTCCAGGCGGCCCCGCGGCCGCCCCCGTCACGGGCGTCCCAGCCAGTGTGCCAGCAGAATCCGGGCGACACGCGTCGCCGGCGCGATCCCGGCGGGCCGGCGCAGTACGTCCCGTCCCCGCCGCTCCACGGCGCGCAAATAGGACCGGACCAAGGCCAAAGGAAGGAAAGCCGGCCTATACTCACGCGGCAAATCGGCCACATGGCGGCGGGCTTCGAGGACACGGGCGCGCGCAGCCCCGTGCAGGCCGGCCAGCAATCGCAGCGTCGCCTCGCTCCCGGAGCCTGCGAGCAGCGTCTCGCGCGCGACGCCGGCAGCCTCCATGCGCGCGAGCGGCAGGGGCACGCGCCCCCGCGCCAGGGCGAGCGGCAGGGTGAGCAGCAGCCGCGCGAGCCCATAGGCCTGGCCGGCCGCGACCGATGCCGCCTGGGCGGCGGGCAACACCTCATCGCCGGCGAGCGTGCGCGCGGCAAGCGCGAACAGGATGCCCTCGCTCCTCCACAGCTGAAGCTCGAGCGCGGCGTCGTCGGCCGGAGGCTCGCCGGCGAGCTCCCGGGAGCGGGCCTCGATCAGCTCCAGCAGCGCCTCGCGCGGCAGCGCGTGCTCGGCCACGGCGGCGAGCAGGGCATCGGCCACCGGCGAGCCGGTGCGGCCCTCGTCGACCCGGAGCGCCAGCTGGTCCCGCCACCACTGCAGCCGGATCTCGCCCATGGTCGGCTCGCGCAGCGCAAGCAGGGGCACGCGGGAGACCTCGGCGGAGAACGCCGCCAGCGCCAGCAGGGCGCCGCGGGCGGGGAGCGGGGCGAGCAGGGCAGCCAGATAGCGGTCCGGCTCGCCGGCACGCGCGGACGCAATCACCGTGTCGGGCGGGGCCGCCGACCGGCTCCGCGCGGCGTCCACGTCAGTAGAGGTGCGCCGCCGCCACCATGGCGAGGGTGACGGGCACGGCGAGAATGAGGTTGAGCCTGGCGAAGGTGACGACGCGGTCGCGGGCCCGGGCCTTGGCGCCGGCGTCGCCCGGCCGCAGGCCCAGCACCACCTGCATGTTGGGCCAGATGTACATGTGCACGAGCATCCACATGGCGAGGGCGCCGAGCACGCCGAGCCAGAGCAGCCAGGCGCGGGCAGGCGGCACGAACACGCTGGTGCCGTACACCACGGAAGGCAGGAGATAGCCGCTGAGCAGGAGCAGCAGCAGGCCGCTCAGTACGGCCACGGTGGAGGCGTGGCGGAACCACCAGGCGACGTTGGGCACGACCGCCTTGTGCAGGAAGTCGCGGCCCTGGTCGTCGGCCGCGCGCAGGGCGACGAGCTGCACGAAATTGACGAACACGACGAGGCCGATCCACACCATGGCGGCCAGCACGTGCAGGAGGCGGACGAGAAAGGCGAGGAGGCCGAAGCCGTCGGCGCCGACGACACCCAGCCAGACGACGAGGATCGCTGCGGCCAGGGCGGCGCCCGCCCACAGGCATGCTCTGGGATTGGCGATCATCGGCAGGTAATCCCGCTCCCCCGTTCAGTCGACGGCGATCAGCGCCGCGGCCGCCGGCCGGCCCTCGGCCAGCAGCACATTGTAGGTGCGGCACGCCGCGCCCGTGTCCATGGCCTCGAGCGCCACTCCGGCCTCGAGCAATGCGCTCCGAATGTCGGCGCCCGGCATGCACTGGCGCGCCCCGGTGCCGAGCAGCAGCACGCTGCCGGCCTCCTTTTCGGCCAGGACCGGCGCCAGGTCGGCTAGCCCGATCGCGCCAGCCTCCGCAGGCGACCAGGCGTAGATGCCGCTCTGCAGGCACAGGATGGAGCCGCGGTGGCTCATGCCGGCGAAGCGGAAGCCGCCGTTGCCGTAGGCATCGATCGGCGCCCGCCCGGGATAGCGCGCCGGCCTCTGGCTCATTTGAAGGCCACGTTCTCCCGCCGCGCCCGCGATGCGCGCGTGCCCGCGGGCTGCGGGGCCGAGCCTACCCATTCGCGCTTGACGCCGAGATAGCCGAGCAGCGGGGCGGCGATGAAGACGGAGGAGTAGGTGCCCACCAGCACCCCGAACAGCATGGCGAAGTTGAAGTTGCGGATGACCTCGCCGCCGAACGCGTAGAGGGCAATGAGCACGACGATGGCGGTGCAGCCCGTGAGAATGGTCCGCGACAGCGTCTCGTTGATCGACAGGTTGAGCAGCTCGTCGAGCTCCATGCGCTTGTATTTGCGCAGATTCTCGCGGATGCGGTCGGAGACCACCACGGTATCGTTGACCGAGTAGCCGAGGATGGTGAGCAGCGCGGCGACGATGGACAAGTCGAACTCGAGCTGTAGCAGCGAGAAGATGCCGACCGTCAGCAGGACGTCGTGGGTGAGGGCGACGATGGCGCCGAGCGCGAACTGCCACTCGAAGCGGAACCAGACGTAGGCCACGATCGCCAGCAGGCCCGAGGCGACGGCGATGAAGCCGGTGGTCCTGAGCTCGCTCGACACCGCCGGCCCCACGACCTCCACGCGTCGCTGCGTGTACTGGCCCTCGAGCGCATCGGTGACCTTCCTGAGGGCAGCCTGCTGGGCCTCCTCGCCGCCCGGCTGCTGCTCGATGCGGATCAGGACGTCGCTCGGCGTGCCGAAGCTCTGGATCTGAACGGCGCCGAGGCCGAGCTTGCCGAGCTTCTCGCGCAGGGCGGCGATGTCGGCCGGGCCGGAGCGCGACTGCACCTCGAGCATCGACCCGCCCTTGAAGTCGACGCCGTAGTTGAGCCCCATGGTGAAGAACAGCGCGAGCGAAAGCAGCATGGCCACGATCGACAGGACGAAGCATGGCCCCTTGTAGCGCATGAAGGGCAGGCGCGTGTCGTGCGGGAAGAAGTCGTAGCCTCTGAAGTGGGGGATGAGCCGCATGGCCGAGCCTCTCCTAGACCGGCAGCTCGATGGCGCGCCGCGCGCGTCTCGCCGCGTTGAGCCAGTAGTAGATGAGCAGGCGCACCACCGTCACCGATGCGAATATCGACGTGCAGATGCCGATGGTGAGCGTGACGGCAAAGCCGCGGATCGGACCGGCGCCCAGCCAAAACATCACGAGCGCGCAGGCGAGCGTGGTGAGCTGGGAGTCGGCGATGGTGATGAAGGCCCGGCTGAAGCCGGCATCGATCGCCGCGATCGGCGTCCTGCCCGCGCGCACCTCCTCGCGGATGCGCTCATAGATGAGGACGTTGGCGTCCACCGCCATGGCGATGCCCAGCACCAGGCCGGCGATGCCGGGCAGCGTCAGGGCCGAGCCGATGAGCCCCATCAGGGCCACGGTGAGCACCCCGTGCACGACGAGGCCGACGCAGGCGAAGATGCCGAAGGTGCCGTATGCGACGATGGTGAGGATGATGGTGGCGATGGCGCCGATAATGCCGGCGAGCTTGCCGGCCTCGATGGAGTCGGCGCCGAGGGAGGGACCCACCGTGCGCTCCTCGACGATGGTGAGCTTGGCCGGCAGCGCGCCCGACCGCAGCTGAATGGCCAGCTGATTGGCTGTCTCGACCGTGAAGCTGCCGCTGATCTGGCCCGATCCGCCCAGAATGGGCTCGCGGATGACGGGGGCGGAGATCACCTTGTCGTCGAGCACGATGGCGAACGGGCGGCCGACATTGTTCTGGGTGAAGGCCCCGAACTTGCGGGCGCCGGAGTTGTTGAAGCGGAACGAGATGATGGGCTCGTTGGTGCGCTGGTCGAAGGCCGGCTGGGCGTCGACGAGCTCGTCGCCGCGCACCACCGGCACTTCGTTGAGGAGCTGGGCGCCATCCTCCTTGTCATCGGACTCGTAGACCTTGTAGCCCGGCGGGGGACGCCTGCGCCCCTCCTCGGCGCTGACGGTCGGATGCACCTCGTGGAAGCTCAGCCGTGCGGTCTTGCCGATCAGCTCCTTGAGCTGGGCGGTGTCCTGCAGCCCTGGCACCTGCACCAGGATGCGGGAAGCGCCCTCCCGCACGATGTTGGGCTCGGTGGTGCCCATGGCGTCGACACGGCGGCGCACGGTCTCGATGGCCGCGCCGATCGCGCTCGAGATGCGGTGCTGCAGGCCGGCTTCGGTCGGCGCCACCCGGATCACGGCGCCTTCCGCCTTGGTCACCTCCAGGTCTGTGATGCTGGTGCCGAGGATGATGTTGCCGGTCTGCTGGATGAGCCCGCGCAGCTCCTTGAGCGCCTTGTCGGCGTCCTCGGGCCGGGCCAGGCGCACCTGCACGGCGTTGTTGGCGATGCCGAGCCCGGAAACGGGGATCTTAGCCTCGCGCATGCGCCTGCGCGCGTCGTCGCGGATGGTGTTGAGCCAGTCGCGGCGCACGTCCGCCGTCTCCATGGCGAGCAGCAGATGCGCGCCCCCGCGCAAGTCGAGCCCGAGATTCAGCTGGGTCCTGGGCACCCAGCGCGGCCATTCCGCCAGGCTCTCCTTGGAGACGAAGTTGGGCAGCACGAGGAGAAGGCCCAGGAGGCACGTGACGATGATGAGGGCCTGCTTCCAGCGCGTGAAGGTCAGCATCGACGGCCCGCGCCTCCGCGCGCTCGCTGTTCGCCGGTCTCGGTCGGGCTCATGCGCTCTCCTTCACCGGCTCGCCCTTGGCCCGAACCTCGGCGACGGTGCCCCTGACCACGCGCACCCGGGTGTTGTCGGCGATCTCCACCTCGATTTCGTTGTCGTCGCGCACCTTGGTGACCTTGCCGATGATGCCGCCGGAGGTCACCACCGTGTCGCCTCGGCGCAAGTTGGCCACCATCTCGCGGTGCAGCTTGGCGCGCTGCTGCTGGGGGCGCAGCAGCAGAATGTAGAAGATCACGAACATCAGGATGATGGGGACCAGCTGGATGAAGAAGTCACCGCCTCCCGAGGTCCCCTGAGCATAGGCGGGTGTTATCAGCATCGCTCTTTGTCCCGAAGAAGGCAGCCCAAAATGCCGGTCCCTGCGCTCGAGGGCCGGCCCGCACGCGACTTCGGGCGGACTATAGTGTGCTTGCCCTCGATTGCAACCACCCGGCGGCAGGGGCTCGGTGTTGGGCATCTGCGGCCGGCCGTCCCAGCCGGCTCGCTGCCCGCGGTCGCGGTGACGCGGGCCGGCCGCTCGTCTATAGAACGCCCTGCCCGCCACCGAAAACCCTCGTGCCGGAGGGCCGATCCAGCCCCATGAGCCAAGACAAGCCGATCCTCGAGCGTCTCGCCGCAGCCCTGGAGCGCCTGGCGCCGCCGGCCCCGCCGGGTCCCGACTTCGCCGCCGCGGAGGCCTACGTGTGGCAGACCTCGCCCGAGGCGTTTCTACCGGTGGAGCGCGTCAACCGCCAGCCTCTCGCCCTGCTCAAGGGCATCGATCGCGCTGCCGAGCAGCTGCTCGAGAACACCCGGCGCTTTGCCCGGGGCCTGCCCGCCAACAATGCCCTGCTGTGGGGGGCGCGCGGCATGGGCAAGTCCTCCCTGGTCAAGGCGGCGCACGCCGAGGTGCGCGCAGAGCTGGCGGCGGCGCGGTCACGGGAGGATCTCAAGCTGGTCGAGATCCACCGCGAGGACATCGCCTCCCTGCCGCAGTGCCTCGCCCACCTGCGGCGCGCGCCGCATCGCTTCATCGTGTTCTGCGACGACCTGTCCTTCGACAAGGACGACACCTCCTACAAGTCGCTCAAGGCCGTGCTCGAGGGAGGCATCGAGGGCCGGCCCGACAACGTGGTGTTCTATGCCACCTCCAACCGCCGCCACCTGATGCCACGGGACATGATGGAGAACGAGCGCTCGACCGCCATCAATCCGTCCGAGGCGGTGGAGGAGAAGGTGTCGCTGTCCGACCGGTTCGGGCTGTGGCTCGGCTTTCACAATGCGAGCCAGGACGAGTTCCTGGAGATGGTGCGCAGCTACGCCGCCTTCCACAAGCTCGAGGTCAAGGACAAGGAGCTGGTGCGCGAAGCGCTGGAGTGGTCGATCACGCGGGGGGCGCGCTCGGGCCGCGTCGCCTGGCAGTTCATCCAGGATCTCGCGGGGCGATTGGGCCAGCGGCTGCAGACCTGATCACGAGGAGCGCGGGCGGGCCGCGCACCTCGCGCGCTCAGCGCCCTGCCCGGTAGGGCCCCGAATAGTGGCCGCCGCCGAAGAAGCTCTTGCCGCCCAAGCCCCTGATCACGGCCTGGGCGATGACGGTGCCGACCACGGTGACGACGATGCCGATCACGATCTGCGACAGCCAGTTGCGCATAGACACCCCTCGACGGCGGCCCGGCGCGGCCTCGCCGCCCTGCTAGTGCCGGTCGAAGGCGGAATTGCGACGCTCCCGGCGCCCCTCCGTCAGCGGCTGCGGAACAGGCTTCCGAGCAGGCCCCCCTTCTTTTTCTGCGTCTGGGCCGCGGCCGCCATCTCCGGGGGCGGAGCGCCATAGGGCGCGGTGGCCTGCCCATTGCCCGCCGTGACCTGGGCGGGATCGGCGCCGACGCGTCCGCTGAGCTTGTCCGCTTCCGACTCGCGCGACAGGCTGAAATCGAAATGGATGCTGGGCAGCCCCTTGATCGGGCAGTTGGGGTCGGCCTCCTTGACCTCGGCGACGAGGTCGCCCGAGGCGCCGAACACCACGTCGTCCTCGAGATGCTCGTCGCCGGCGAGATAGAGGGCGGTGACGAGCTCGCGGTAGCCCGGGGCGGAGATCAGGAAGTGGATGTGGGCGGGCCGCATGCCGTGGCGCTTCTGGGCCATGACCATCTGGCCGACCGGGCCGTCGAGCGGGATGAAATAGCCGAGCGGCCGTACGGTGCGGATGAGATAGTTGCCGTTCTCGTCGGTGCGGAAGATGCCGCGGCAGTCGATCTCCTCGATGCCGTTCTGGATGTCGTAGCGACCGTCGGAGGCGGTCTGCCAGACCGTGACCAGCGCGTTGGCGAGGGGCGCACCCTGGGCGTTGGTGACCCGGCCGTAGAGCACGATCTCGGCGCCGCCGGTCTTTTTGGCGATCTGGGCGCCGTTCTCGAAGCGCGGCGTGTTCTCGCGGAAGAACGGCCCGAGCAGGCTGGCGCTGGTGGCCTCCTCCACCTTGGTCTTGTCGTGCATCAGGTTGACCAGGGCGGACAGGCCCACGGTGTCCGACAGCAGGATGAACTCCTGGCGCGCGGGCGTGCACATCTGCCCCACCTTGGTCATGAACTCGATGCCCTTGATCCACTCGGCGGGCGTGAGCTTCACCTCGCGCGCAAAGGCGTGCAGGTGGCGCACGGCGCTCTCCATGATCTCCTTCATGCGCGGATCGGGGGTCGTGGACATCTGCTCGATCACGGCGTCGGTGATCGTTTCCGGCGTGTATGCGCGCATGGACATTCTCCCTTGGGTAGGCCTGGGAATTGCGGCGGTCGCTGCTGCCCCCGGCCAGGTGCGCACGACGTCCGCAGTGTCGGGCCCCGGACCGGCACGGTCGGCGGGGGTGTTGCTGGTGGCTGCCGGGCAGCGTCTTCCAATGCCCAGCCCCTGTCAATGCGGCCGTGGCCCTCGCTGAGGGTTGGGGGCCTGCCCACATCGGAGCCGGCGTGCCGGCGGGCAAGAGACCGCCCAACCGCGGCGACTTACTCGGTGCGCAGGTAGGGCACCGGGCGCGCCTGCAGCACCCGCCAGGTGCCGACGCCGCCGAACGCGGCGACCAGAACGGTGGCGGCGAGAATGGCCTCGGCGACGGCGCCGAGCGAGAAGGTGAAGTCGACTTCCATCAGCTGGTGAAGGACGAGCCAGGCTGCCAGGCTGCCGATCAGCAGCGCGATGAGGGACGTGAGCAGCGCCAGCACCAGGTACTCGGCGAGGTGGGAGAGCAGGATGCGGCGGCTGGTAGCGCCCAACGTCTTGAGGATGACGGCCTGCTGGACGCGGCGGCGCTGGGCGGTGGCGAGCGCGCCGGCCAGCACCAGGGCGCCGGCGAGCAGAGTGACGCTGCCGGCTGCCCGCACCGCCGTCATCACCCGGCCGAAGATCACGTTGAAGGCGTCGATCGCGTCCTTGACGCGGATGGCGGTGGAGGCGGGGAAGGTGCGGCCGATCTGCTGGGCAAGGCTTGCCTCGGCGGCGAGCGGCGTGGCCTTCGGCAGGGAAATGGTGGCGAGAAGATTGTGGGGCGCCCCGGCCAGGGTGTTGGGAGAGAACACCATGACGAAGTTGAGCGAGAGGCTCTCCCATCTGACCTCGCGCAGATTGGCGATGCGAGCGGTTACATTGCGCCCGAGCACGTTGACGGTGACGGTATCGCCGACACGCAGCCCGAGGCCGTTGGCGATCTCGGCCTCGAAGGAGACGAGCGGCTCGCCCGCATAGTCGGGTGGCCACCACTGCCCGGCCGTGAGGGTGGAGCCGTTGGGCACCGTCTGCGAGTACGTGAGGCCGCGGTCGCCGTTGAGCACCCACTGCACCTCGGGCGGGGCCTTGACCGTCTCCACCGGGCGATCGCCGAGCTTGACCAGCCGGCCGCGCAGCATGGGTGCCTCGTCCATGCGGGCCGCCGGCGCCTCGCGGGCCACGAGCGCGCGCAGGTCGGCGATCTCGGAGCGCCTGATGTCGAGGATGAAGTAATTTGGGCTCTCCTCGGGCAGCCGGCCGGTCAGCTCGGCGACGATGGAGCGGTCGACCAGCGCCACCGCCACGAGCAGGGAAAGGCCGGCGCCGAGCGACAGCACCACCGAGCGGGTGAGGCCGCCGGGCGCCCCCAGGTTGCCGACGGCGAGCGCCAGCTCGGGCCGGCGCGGGCGCCGGACGCGCTTGGCCCCCCAGGCGATGGCGCTGCCGAGGCCGAGAAACACCCCGAACACCCCGACCACGCCGAGGCAGTAGTAGAGCGCCAGCCGCGGCGCTTCCGAGCTGAGCACGGCGAACGCCGCCAGCAGCAGGGCCATGCCCAGCGTGAGCGCCACGATGCCCCGGCGCGGCAGCACGCGCTCGGGCGCCACCTCGTCGCGGAACAGCACGCCGGCGCGCACCTGCTCGGCCCGCCCCAGCGGCCACAGCGCAAACAGCAGCGACACGATGAGGCCGTAGGCCACCGCCGTGAGCAGGCTGCGGGCGCTGACCGTGATGTCGGCCTTGATCGGCAGGCTGTCTCCGATCGCCGCCGTCAGGGCGACGGGAATGGCGAAGCCGGCGGCGATGCCGAGCACGATGCCGACCGCGGCGATCAGCAGAACCTGCGCGAGATGGACGCGCAGAACGGTGCGGCCGGTGGCGCCCAGACTTTTGAATGCGGCGATGATCTTGCGCCGACGGTCGATGTAGGTGGCGACCGCGTTGGCGACGCCGACGCCACCCACGAGCAGGGCCGTCAGCCCGACCAGGGTGAGAAACTGGCGCAGCCGCTCGAGCGAGCGCGAGATCTGGGGCGAGGGGTCGCGCCGGTCGCGGACGGTGAAGCCGCCCTCCGGCAGCGCCGCCTTGACCCGCTCGCGGAAGGTGCCGAGCGCGCCCTCGGCGCGATCGGGGGCGTCGAAGCGCAGCGCATAGCGCCAGGTGACGAGGCTGCCGGGCTCGGCGAGCCCGGCGCCGGCCAGCGTGTCGAGCGAGACGAGCACGCGCGGGCCGATGGTGAGGCGCTCGGCCAGCTTGTCCGGCTCGGCGGCGATGGTGGCACGGATCGCCACCTCGATGCGGCCCAGTGCGAGGCGGTCGCCGACCCTCAGGCCGAGCCGCTCGAGCAGGATCGGGTCGACGGCGGCGCCCGGACCGCGCCGGATCGCCTCGTCGAGCGAGAGCCCGTCCGACAGCGCCACGGTGCCGACCAGCGGGTAGGCAGCGTCCACGCCCTTGAGCTCCACCAGGGCCTGCTCGCCGCCGTCGGGGCGCCGCGCCATTGCGCGCATGGTGGCAGCCTCGCTGAGGCGGCCCTGCGCCGCCAGCCACTCCCGCTCGCGCGCCTCGACCTGGCGGTGCGGCCGCGACAGCGCCACGTCGCCGCCGAGCAGGGCCCGGCCCTGGCGCTCGAAGCTTGCGCGCAGCGCGTCGGCGAGGATGCCGACGCCGGTGATGACGGCGACGCCCAGAGCGACGCAGGCGATGAACACGTAGAAGCCCTGCAGGCCGTTGCGCTGCTCACGCAGGGCGAGGGTGAGGGCGAGCGGCAGCCCGCGCGGGGCGCGGCGCACGCCGCGGTCGGGCAGGGCCACCGTCATGCGGGGGCCAGCTCGGCGCCGACGATCTCCCCGTCGGCCATGCGCACGAGGCGCCGGCAGCGCTCGGCGAGCCGCACGTCGTGGGTGACGAGCACGAGCGTGGCCTGCCGGCGCCGCTGCAGGCCGAACAGCAGGTCGATGACATGGGCGCCGGTCTTGCCGTCGAGGTTGCCGGTGGGCTCGTCGGCCAGCACGATCTGCGGGCGCGGGCTCAGCGCCCTGGCGATGGCCACGCGCTGCTGCTCGCCGCCCGACAGCTGGGCGGGGAAATGGTCGGCACGGTGGGCGAGCCCGACCTCGTCGAGCAGCGCGCGCGCCGTCTCGGAGGCGTCCGGCCTGCCGGCGAACTCGAGCGGCAGGGCCACGTTCTCGAGCGCCGTCATGGTCGCCACCAGGTGGAACGACTGGAACACGATGCCGATGTTGCTGCCGCGCACGAGGGCGAGCTCGTCCTCGCCGAGGCTCATGAAGTCGTGGCCGGCCACCCGCACCGAGCCGGAGGTGGCCCGCTCCAGGCCGGCGATCACCATCAGCAGCGAGGTCTTGCCGGAGCCGCTGGGGCCCACCACCGCCACCGATTCGCCGGGGGCGATGTCGAGGGTGACGTGCCGAAGGATGTCGACGGGGCCGGCGCGGCTCGCCAGGGTCAGCGACACGTCCTCGAGGGCTATGATGGAGTTGGCCACGATTGCTTCCGACGGCTCCTGGGCGAGGGCTTGCCTCGGCGGCTGCAAGTTCCTAGGTCAGGCTGGTGCGATCCGGACGTCACCAGCGGGAGGCCGCATCCGATGCCGAAGGTGCCATCGAAGCCGGCGTTCGCAAACATGGTGATTCGCGTTCTCCTCTACAATTGCCTGCTCGCGCTCATGCTGCTCGCGGCTCCCGGGGCCGGGGCCGGCGAGCGGCTGCGGATCGTCGTGCTCGGCGACAGCCTGGCGGCGGGGCCGGGGCTCGCCCGGTCCGAAGCCTTCCCGGCCCAGCTCGAGCGCGCGCTCGCGGCCCGCGGCCATGCCGTCGAGGTGATCGATGCCGGCGTGTCGGGCGACACCACCGCCGGCGGGCTCGCCCGCCTCGCCTGGGCGGTGCCGGACGGGACAGAGGCCGCGATCGTGGAGCTGGGCGCCAACGACGCGCTGCGCGGCCTCGACCCAGCCAAGGCCAGGGCCAACCTCGACGAAATTGTGGGCGCGTTGCGTCGACGCGGGGTGGAGGTGCTGCTCGCCGGCATGATGGCCCCGCGCAACATGGGGCGAGACTACGTGCGGGCGTTCGATGCCATCTATCCGGAGCTGGCGAGGAAACATGACGTGATCCTCTATCCCTTCTTCCTGGAAGGCGTGGCGCTGCAGGCCCGCCTCAATCTCGACGACGGCATCCATCCCAACGCGCGGGGCGTCGCCGAGATAACGAAGCGCATTCTTCCCTCCGTCGAGCAGCTGATCGAGCGCGTGCGCGCACGGGCTGCGGCACCGGCCGGCTCGAAAGGATGAGAGATGCCGCGCCTCTTCGCCGCCATCGAGATCCCCGAGGCGATCCGCCTGCGCCTGTCGCTGATCCGCGCGCCGCTCTCCGGCGCCAAGTGGGTGGAGGCGGAGAACATGCACATCACGCTGCGCTTCGCCGGCGACGTCGACGGGCGCACGGCCGACGAGCTTGTGGGCTTCCTCGGCGGCATTCGCGCCGCGCCCTTCCCCGTGGCGATCGCGGGGGTGGGAGCGTTCGGCGGGCGCGACCCGCGCGTGCTGTGGGCGGGCGTGGAGGCCGGCCCGCCGCTCGAGGCGCTCTACCGCGCCAGCGACCGGGCCGCGCGCGCGGCCGGGCTCGAGCCCGAGGGCCGCGCCTTCCACCCGCACGTCACGCTCGCGCGCATGAGGGGCGCGCGGCAGGGGGCGGTGGCGCGCTTCCTCGCCGAGAACGGGGGGCTTAGGACCGAGCCGTTCACGGCCACGCGCTTCGTGCTGCTCTCCGCCCGCCCGGGCTCCGGCGGCGGCCCTTATGTGGTGGAGGCGGAGTTTCCTTTGGGGTAGGTGCCGCGGCCGGGCGCTACGCCAGGAGGCGGGCGTAGTCGCGCGTGGCCATCACCTGCACGCGGCGCATGTAGCGCGGCTCGTCGGGCCGGTAGTCCGGCACCGCGTTGTGGGTGGTGCCGATGTTGTCCCACATCAGGAGGTCGCCCTCGCGCCAGCTGTGGGCGTAGAAGTACTTGTCCCTGGCCTGGTGGGCGAACAGGACCTCGAGCAGGGCGGCGCTCTCGGCCTCGTCCATGCCGTCGATGCGCACGGCATAGCCGGGGTTGCAGTAGAGCACGGGGCGGCCGGTGATGGGATGGACGCGAAAGATGGGCTGCGACACCGGCGGCTTCCTGGCGCGCTGCTCGGCCGTGAGCGGGGGTCGCGTGGAGCCGGGCCGCGCCCGCATCATGTCCCAGAACTTGGCGAAGTCGTGGGTGGCGGTGCGGCCGGCGAGACGCGCCTTGAGGTCGGCGGGAAGGTCCTCGTAGGCGGCGTGCATGTTGCGGAACTGGGTGTCGCCGAGCGGCCGGCCGTCGCGCACCGGCACCTTGAGGGCGTGCAGCACGTTGGCGAGCGCCACCTCCTTGGAATAGGACATGTCGGTGTGCCAGCCCTGGCCGGCGTCGGAGAGGCCGAGCGGCCGGCCGTCCCGGGTCATGTTGGAGAGGATCATCACCTCCGGATGACCCGGCTCGTGGAACTGGTTGGCGACGTTGACCTCGAGGTCGCCGAACATGGCCCCGAAGCGGGCGAACGCGTTCGCCTCGAGGCGCTGGCCGGGAAAGCACAGCACGCCGTGCTCGCCCAGCGCCCGCAGTATGGCCCTGAAGTCCGCCTCGCCCAGGGGCTGCGCGAGATCGATGCCGGTGACGGTGGCACCGAGAACCTTTCCGCTGGGCTCGATCTTCATGGGTGCCTCCCTCAGACTTCCGGCCAGCGCTTGTCGAAGTCCCACACGTGCTCGAAGCCGACGAGCCGGCAGAACGCGTCGAAGGGATAGAGCTCGGAGGCGAGCGTGTCGCTCGAGCCCTGGTCCTTGAGCACACCGTAGACGCGCTCCAGCGTCTTGGCGACGGCGAGGAAGCCGGTGCCCGGGAAGATGGCGATCCGGTAGCCCAGCTCCTCCAGCCGCTTCCGAGGCAGGATCGGCGTGCGCCCGCCGTCGGCCATGTTGGCGAGCAGAGGCGTGTCGAAGCTGCGGCCGATCTGCGCCATCTCCGCCTCGCTCTCCGGGCTCTCGATGAACAGGATGTCGGCGCCGGCCCTGGCGAAGGCCTCGCCGCGGCGCAGCGCCTCGTCGAGGCCGAGGCTGGTGCGCGCGTCCGTGCGCGCGACGATCAGGAAGTCGGGCGAGGAGCGGCTCGCCGCCGCCACCTCGATCTTGCGCACCATCTGCTCGACGGGCACCACACGGCGCCCGGGCGTGTGGCCGCACTTCTTGGGGAACACCTGGTCCTCGATCTGGATGCCGGCCGCCCCGGCGCGCTCGTAGCCCTGCACGGTGCGCTCCACGTTGAGGAGGCCGCCGAAGCCGGTGTCGGCATCGCACACGACAGGGGTCGAGGTGCCCTGGCAGATCTGGGCGACGCGCTCCACCATCTCGGTGTAGGTCAGGAGCCCGGCGTCGGGGAAGCCGAGGGAGGCGGAGACGCCGAAGCCCGTCATGTAGAGGGCGCCGAAGCCGAGCCGGTCGGCGATCCGGGCGGAGATCAGGTCGTATACGCCGGGTGCCACCACTAGCGCCTTGCCTGCCAATGCCTTGCGTAGCCGCTTGCCCGGATGCATGTCGCTCCTCGCTGGCGTGTGAGGGGGCGGCCGGTGCCGTCCCCGTCCTCATCCCCATATCCATTAAGACTATCGCGATTGCGAGGGTGTTCGAAGGCCCTGGCACGAAATGGCTATTTGAAAAGCCGACCGGATTGGCTAATGCTAACGGCCGATCGGCCTGTCTCGAGCGGGGGCAGCCGGTGACGAAAACCGCGATCATGGGAGGACCCGACATGAAACCGCAGCGTTGGAAGTCCGCGCTTCCGCTCCTGGTGGGCCTGGCGGCGGCGTCAGCCTGGGCCGTGCTGCCGGCCCAGGCCGAGAGCGTGAAGAAGGGCGGCGTTCTCAAGTTCGTCGTGCCCGACGAGCCGCCCAGCTTCGACGGCCACAAGGAGACGACGTTCGCGCTGATCCATCCCATCGCACCCTTCTACAGCGTGCTGATCCGGGTGCCGCCCGAGGACCCGGCCAAGAACGAGTTCGTGTGCGACCTGTGCACCGAGATGCCGGCCCCCACCGACGGCGGCAAGACCTACACCTTCAAGATCCGCAAGGGCGTCAAATTCCACGACGGCACGCCGCTGACCGCAAAGGACGTGCACGCTTCCTTCCAGCGCATCATCTTCCCGCCCCAGGGCGTCTCGAGCGCGCGCCATGCCTGGTTCAGCATGGTCGAGAGCGTGACCGCGCCCGACGACGAGACGGTGGTGTTCAAGCTCAAGCACCCGTCCGGCGCGTTCATCCCCTCGCTCGCCAACCCCTTCAACTTCATCTATTCCAAGGCGAAGCTCGACGCCGACCAGCACTGGTACGAGAAGAACGTGATGGGCTCGGGCCCCTTCGTGTTCGAAACCCGTCAGGCCGGCGCGCTGGTCAAGGGCAAGCGCAACCCCGACTACTATCACAAGGGCAAGCCCTACCTCGACGGCTTCGAGGCGATTTTCGCAAAGACGCAGACGCTCAGGGTGCAGGCCATCCGCGGCGACCAGGCCGCGATCGAGTTCCGCGGCCTGCCGCCTAAGACGCGTGACGATCTCGTCGCCGCGCTGGGCAAGGACATCACGGTCCAGGAGAGCGACTGGAACTGCGTGCTGCTGGTCACCCCCAACCACAAGAAGAAGCCCTTCGACGACAAGCGCGTGCGCAGGGCGCTGACGCTGGCCGTCGATCGGTGGGGCGGCTCCAAGGACCTCGCCAAGATCGCCATCGTCAAGACGGTGGGCGGCTTGGTGTTTCCGGGCCACCCGCTGGCCGCCACCAAGGCCGAGCTCGAGCAGCTCGCCGGCTACTGGCCGGACATCAACAAGTCGCGTGAGGAGGCCAAAAAGCTGCTCAAGGAGGCCGGCGTCACCGACCTCAAGTTCACGCTCTCCAACCGCGGCGTCGACCAGCCCTACACCATCGTCGGCACCTGGCTGATCGACCAGTGGAAGCAGATCGGCGTCACCGTCGACCAGAAGGTGGAGGCGACGGGGCCCTTCTATGCCTCGCTCGACTCGGGCAACTTCGACGTGACCATGGACTTCAACTGCCAGGCCGTCGTCAATCCGCTGGGCGACACCTCCAAGTTCCTGCCCAACGCCGGCGACCAGTACGGCAAGTTCGAGGACCCGGAGCTCATCAGGCTGCACGAGGCCATGAACAAGACTGGCGACGTGGCCGAGCAGCGCAGGCTGATGCGCGCCTATGAGAAGCGTGTGCTGGACGAGGAGGCGCACAACCACATCACGCTGTGGTGGTACCGCATCATCGCCCACCGCTCCTACATGAAGGGCTGGAAGATCACCCCGAGCCACTACCTGAACCAGGACCTGTCGGTGGTCTGGCTCGACAAGTAGGCCGGGGAGAGTCCGCTCCACGATCGTCCCGGCCGGCCCCGCTCGCGGGGACCGGCCGGGAGGCCATCGGTGCCCAAGACTCCGCCATGTACTACTACATCCTCAAGCGCGTGCTGCTGATGTTTCCGACGCTGTTCGGCGCGGCCGTGCTGGTGTTCTGCCTCATGCGCCTGATCCCGGGCGACATCTGCGTGATCAGGCTCGCCACCGGCGGCGGCATGGACCCGCAGGTGCTGGCCAACTGCCGGGCCGAGATCGGCACCGACCAGCCGATGTGGGTGCAGTTCATGCGCTTCCTCTACGGCCTCGTCACCTTCGACTTCGGCAAGTCGATGTGGACCGGCCGGCCGATCATCGAGGAGATCGGCCTGCGTTTCGAGCTGTCGCTGCAGGTCGCCATCATGGCCACCCTGACGGCGGTGGTGATCGCGATCCCGCTCGGCACCGTCTCGGCCGTCAAGCAGAACACCTGGATCGACTATCTGGTGCGCGCCTTCTCGATCGCCGGCGTCGCCATGCCCTCGTTCTGGCTCGGCATCCTCATCATCCTCGGCATCCTGATCACGTCCAAGGCGTGGTTCGGCACGCCGTGGATGCCGCCCATCACGTACGTGCCGCTGTGGGTCGACCCCCTGCACAATCTGAGCATGCTGATCTGGCCGGCGCTGGCGACCGGCTACCGCTACTCGGCGGTGGCGACCCGCATGACGCGCTCGGCCATGCTCGAGGTGCTGCGCGAGGACTACGTGCGCACCGCCCGCGCCAAGGGCCTGTTCCAGAAGCTGATCGTACGCCGGCACGCGCTGCGCAACGCGCTGCTGCCGGTGGTGACGATCATCGGCATCGAGTTCGCCTTCCTCATGGGAGGCCTCGTCGTCACCGAGCAGGTGTTCAACCTCAACGGCCTCGGCAAGCTGTTCGTGGAGTCGGTGTCCAATCACGACTACAACATGACGCAGGCGCTGGTGATGCTGGTGGTGGCCATCTTCGCCTTCACCAACCTCGCGATCGACATCCTCTACGGCTGGCTCGACCCGCGCATCCGCTACACCTGACGAGCGCTCTACATGGCAACCGTCCTCACCCATCCTGCCGCCGACCAGGCCCCGCCCCGGCCATCGAGGCTGGCGCTTCTGTGGCAGTTCTGCGTGCACAACCCGCTCGGCGCCGCCGGCGGCTTCGTGGTAATCGTGATGATCGTCATGGCCGTCCTGGCCGAGGTCGTGACGGTCTACGATCCCACCCGCAACAACTTCGGCGCCATGCTCGAGTCGCCCAACGCGGAATACTGGCTCGGCACCGACCAGTTCGGGCGCGACCTCTACACGCGCATCGTGTACGGCGCGCGCACGGCGCTTCTCGTCGGATTCGTGTCGGCTTTCGTGGGCGGCACAGTGGGCCTGATCCTGGGCGTGGCGAGCGCCTACTTCGGCGGCCGCTTCGACCTCCTCCTGCAGGGGGTGATGGACGTGCTGATGGCGTTCCCGCTCATCATCCTGGCGCTCGCCATGGTGTCGATCTTCGGCACCGGCACGTTCAACGTGATCATGGCCATCACCATTCCGTTCATTCCGCGCTGCGCCCGCGTGGTGCGCTCGAGCGCGCTGGCCGTACGCGAGACGCCCTACATCGACGCCGCGCGCGCCTGCGGCTTCAGCCACGCCCGCATCGTCATGCGCCACATGGTGCCCAATGTGTTCGCGCCCTACCTGGTGGTGATGACCGCGGCAGTGGGGCAGGCGATCCTGCTCGAGTCCTCGCTGTCGTTCCTGGGCCTGGGCGTGCAGGAGCCGGTGCCGGCCTGGGGCCTCATGCTGCGCGGCGGGGCACAGGAGTATGCCGAGAGCGCGCCGTGGGTGGCGATCTTCCCCGGCATCGCCATCTCGCTCGCCGTGTTCGGCTTCAACCTGTTCGGCGACGCCCTGCGCGACTGGCTCGACCCGAAGATGAAGGTTTGAGGCCGGCGGGGTGACGGCCGGCGTGGGCCTCGCTCAGCGCAGGCAGGAGCTCCCGCCGGTATGGGCGCGTTCGCCCTGAGGCGCCCCTCCGGTTACAGCGCGGCCTGGGCTTGGCCATGACGGCGAGCGGGCGCGCAACGCAAGCCTCAGCCGGCCATCGGCTCGTCGTCCCACACCTTGTCGGGCATGGGCAGGCCGGCGAAGGTCTCCCGGCCGACCGGCCGGTCCGGCGCGATGCCCAGCATCTCGAGCACCATCATCATCTGGCGCACGTGCTGGCCTGAGTGCCAGGTGGTACGCTCGAGGAAGTCGTGCAGCGTGACGTCGCCGTAGTAGACGCGCGCCTTGGCCGAGAAATCGGTGCGCTGCCCCGGGCCTTGCCACCACCGCTCCACGCCGGCCAGAACCTCGCGGCCGTAGGCCAGGATGTCCGCCTTGCCGCCTCTGCCCGGCGGCGGCACGCGGCCGTAGGCGCCCTCCTTCAGCGGCAGGCCGTGCACCTCGTGCTCGAGCCAGGCATCGGCGATGTTGAAGATGTGGTAGGCGAGCTCGGCATAGCTGCGCGGCCGGTTCGGCAGCTGGCGGCCCAGCGCCTCTTCGGGAATCTGGGCGAGGAAGCGCTGCGCCGCCTCCTGGATGGCCACGAGCCGGGCGACGAGCTCCGGCACCGGCAGCATGTCGGCGCCGGCCCATCTGATGCCGGCAACCCGGGCGACGTCGCGAAGCACCTGGCCGTTGGCCCAGTCCCGGCCCCTGCGCACGATAGGCACGCTGCGGATGCCGAGCTCGGCCAGCTCGGCCAGAGCATCCTTGTCGGCCAGCACGTTGACGGAGACGAAGGGCACGCCGTGCCTGGTCAGGAACTCCTTCATCCTGAGGCAGCTGGTGCAGCCGGGCTGCCAGTAGGCCTTCAGGGGGACGTCGGCGGGGGCTTGCGGCATGACACTTCTCGCATTGGTTCGGGGTGGAGCGGGGTCGGCCGGCGCAGCTACAGTCCCTTGATCGGCCACCGGCCGGCTCCGCTGCGCGGGCGGCGGGTTTCGAGCAGACGGCGCGCCGCGGCAACCTCGCCCGAGCGCAGCAGCGCCACGGCCAGAGCGTACTCGATGAGGTCGCGCTGAGCGCGGCTGCCGCCCACACGCTCGTGCTGGGCCAGGATCGACTGCAGCTCGCGCGCGGCCTGCGGCCAGTCCTCGCGGCCGAAGGCGCCGAAGGCGCGGGCGAGCGGAGCCACCACATCGGCGGCCGGGCCCCTGGCACGCTCGATGACGCGAGCGAGCGCGTCGGCGTCGCCGGCAAAGGCGTGGGCGAGAGCGCCGTGGACGTCGGCAAAGGCGATGCCGGGCGAGGGAAACCACTGGGCGGCGTAGCGGCTGAGCTCGCGCCACAGCTCCGGCTGGCGCGGCTCGCCCGCCATTTCGGCGCGCAGCAGGAAGGAGGCGCCGTCGGTGAGCGTGTTGAGCGGCGGTCCGGTGGAGGCGCCGGGGCGCAGGTGGTTCCGAAAGAAGTCCCAGGCCTCGCGCGTGCGGCCGAGCTCCATGCGCCAGAGGGCGATGTGCCAGCTCAAGTGGCAGTGCAGCAGGCTCTCCTTGGGGTAGTCGCGCCACCAGTCCTCGAGATAGGCGAGGCCGGCCTGGCGCTCCCCGCCCTCGTAGTAGACGTGGGCGCGGATGTGGGCCCCGTTGGCGCTGCGCGGGTTGAGGGCGAGCGAGCGCTCGATGGTGGCGTGCGCGCGCTCGATGTGCCCCACCTCGACCTGGGCGAAGGCAAGCGTGCTCAGGAACCACCAGTCCTCGCCGTAAGCGGGCACGAACCCCTCGAGAAAGGCCAGCAGCTCCTCCTCGCGGCCGGAGCGGCCGGAGAAGCCGATGAGGCCGAAGACGCCGGTGCAGGGGGCCAGCACCATGGCATCGCGCGGATACTGGGCGAGGTGCTCCTTGGCGGCGGCGAGGCCCGCCACGCTGCCGCTGTCCACCATGGTGGCGAGCGCCAGGGCGTGGCTCCTCTCGCGATGCGGCAGCGCCCCGGCAAGCTCGCGGGTGCGCGCGGCAGAGGCCTTGGCCTCGGCGGGCCTGTGCTGCACCTGGAGGGTGCGCGCGAGGGCGGCGTGGGCGACGGCGAGCCCCTCGTCGAGGGCGATGGCGCGCCGGAAGGCCTCCTCGGCGCCGGCGTTCGCGGCAAGCGAGAGGTCGACGCCCTCGACGTAGGCATCGCGGGCTGCAGGCGAGGCGGTGGATATGGAGAACCCATAGCGGTCCTGGAGCATGCCCCACTTTGGCATGCCCCGAACGCCGCCGTCGAGACAGCAGCGCTCACGTTATGACCGCCCGCTGCGATGCGGGTGCCCGTGGGCCGGGCCGGCAAGGCGCGCCCCCCGGGGCCTACGGAGGAAGCACGATCAGATGGTTGGCGAGGACGTGGCGGGTATCCGCATCGGGGGGAAAATGACGGGCGAGCAGGTCGCCCACGGCGGCGATGGCACGCACGAAGCCGTCCGCCGCCTGGCCACTGCCGATGTGGTCCGTGAGCTCGGCCACGATCGTCTGCCAGGTAGCCTCGGGCACCTTCTCGTCGATGCCGGCGTCGGCCAGCACCTCGGCGTAGCGCTCCGCCACCGAGACGAAGATCAGCACCCCGGTTCGCCCCACCGCGGTGTGCAGGTTCTGGGCGAGGAACTGCTCGACCGCGCGGCGGTGCGCGCGTGCATGCTTGACCGAGCGCGGCACCAGCGCCAGACGCATCGGCCGGGGCAGCAGGATGAGCACGAGCGCGGCGAACACCGCAAGTTGCAGGAGGTAGATGCGCTCGATCGGCCACCAGGTCCAGAGCACGAACGGCCAGGGCATGGCCAGCGCGGCAAGCGCCGCCCACAGGAACGGCACGTGCAGGTAGCTTGCGCTCTCGGGCGCGATCACCGCCACGATCTCGCCCGAGGTGCCGCGCTCGGCGGCGGCGATGGCGTCGGCGATGCGGCGCCGGTCGGCATCCGAGACCAGGGTCATGGCGTCCTCCTCCTACCAGCTGCCCGACGAGCCGCCGCCGCCGAAGTCCCCGCCGCCGCCCGAGAAGCCGCCGCTGTCGGAGCTGCCGCCGCTCCAGCCGCTCGAGCCGCTGCCCCAGCTCCAGGACGAGGATGGCGAGGCATCGGCCTCCCTGCGCCGGCGGCCGGCGCGCACCGCCCGCTGCGGATGGGCGGTCTGCCGCGACTGCACCCAGACGATGGTGATGGCGAGCGCGACCACGGCGAGGAAGATGGCGACCGGCACGATGCTGCCGCCGCGGGTAGGTGAGCGCTTGGCGCCGGATCGGGCGCGCTCCTTGACCGCCTCCGCGTCGCCCAAGAGCACGTCGCGGATGTCGCGCACGCCCGCCTTGATGCCGCCGGCGAAGTCGTTGCGGCGGAAGGCGGGCAGGATGGCGTTCTCGATGATGAGCTTGCTCATGAGGTCGGTGAGCTGCGGCTCGAGCCCGCGGCCGACCTCGATCCTGACCTTGCGCTCGTTGGGAGCGACGATGAGGATGACACCGTTGTTCTTGCCGGCCTGGCCGATCTGCCAGTGGCGGCCGAGGCGGTAGCCGAAGTCCTCGATGGGGTACCCCTGGAGCGAGCGCGTGGTATAGACCACGAGCTGGTCGCTCGACTTCTCCTCCAGCGCCTTCAGGTCGGCCTCCAGCGCCCGCTCGTCCTCCGCCGACAGGAGGTTGGCCTCGTCGACGATGCGGCCGGTGAGCGGCGGGAATTTCTGGGCCAGCGCCGCAGTGGCTGCGAGCGCCAGCGCCAGCATGGAGAGCAGCAGCGCGAGCGTGCGCGGTGATGGCAGACCCGGTTCCTCTCGGCTGCGGGTGTAAGGAACGTGGCGAGGGACGGAAGCAAGCGCTGTCATGCGTGGCTGTCTCTCGCCCTGCCCTGACCCCGCGCGTCGAGCGCGCGGCGGCCCCTCACCCCGTCCTTCTCCCCGCAAGCGGGAAGAGGGGGAGGGAGCGCGTCATTTCTTGGTGCCGAAGTCGACGCGGGGGGTCTGCGACTCCTGCGGCGCGATGTCGAAAGTCGCCATCGGCTGGGCGGACGGGTACATGACCGCGCGCCAGATGCGGCCCGGGAACGTGCTGATCTCGGTGTTGTAGACACGCACGGCCTCGATGTAGTCGCGCCGGGCGATGGCGATGCGGTTCTCCGTCCCTTCGAGCTGCGACTGCAGGGCGAGGAAGTTCTGCCCCGATTTGATGTCAGGGTAGCGCTCGGCCACGATCAGGAGCTGGCGCAGCGCGCCGCCGAGGGAGTTCTGCGCGTCCTGGAAGCGCTTCATCGCCTCTGGGTTGGTAAGCACATCGGGCGGAATGTTGACCTGCGCCTGCGAGGCCCTGGCGCGCGCCTCGATGACGCTGGTAAGCACGTTCTTCTCCTGCTCGGCGAAGCCCTTGACCGTCTCGACCAGGTTCGGGATCAGGTCGGCGCGGCGCTTGTACTGGGAGAGCACCTCCGACCACTTGGCCTTGGCGGCCTGCTCGTAGGTCGGAATGTTGTTGATGCCGCAGCCGGCGAGTGCCGCTGCGACGAAGATGACGGACGCCAGCGCGGCGATTCGACGAAAGGCCAGACGGAGCATGGGCCAGTCTCCTCGATGCGAGGGGTCAGCGACCCTACCACGTGACGTCAGATGGGGAGCGATTGTGGCGTAACAATTGCCCGGGCATGCTACGTGGCCGAGAACCATGCGCGGCATCGCGATTGAAAGCGGCACCGCTTCGTCCCTCTCTACCGGCGCCCGGGCAAGTTCGCAGAAAGACCACTTGAATCGGGTACTGAATGCCATATCGTCGCGCGGTCGAGTGTCTACCTGTGGTTGAGCCTCATGCCGTTGGGTGATCGTATTCCTTCTCCCAAGTCCGAGGCGCTCAAACCCATGCTCTGGTACCTGGCGATTACGCTCAGCCCCACGGCCGTCGCAGCGTTTTCCGGCAACTCCCGCGTAGTCGAGTGGATGCTTATCTTTGCTGCAGCAGGCGTAGTAAGCTTTCTCGCAGCTTATTGGTGGCTGCTCATCTTTCACCCTGATAGACTCCAGTCCGAAGCGTACATGACGCGCCTTCTGGGAGATGACCGCAAAGGGCGCCCCGCGCCCGAAGAACCGCTCGAACCACCAGCGTAGGCAGCAGCCATGCACAAGACCTATGTTATCAATGTCCCTCCCGGGGCTGACCTTTCTCAGCTGCAGTATTATGTCCAGATCGACCCGCGGATTCTCTCTTATTGGAACTATCTGCCGTATCTCTTCTGTGTGAAGACCGAGATGACGGCGAAGGAGATTGCAGAGACCTTCTCTAACGTTTCGGCTTCCATGTTTGTCGCCGAGATCAATCCGCAAAACGTCTATGGCAGGCTACCCAAGGCGGCGTGGGAGTGGTTCAAGGCGCCAGTGGGGTCTCGTAGGTCATTGCCCGACCACCCCCGCCCGACCGGATAGAGCCGCCTTCTCGGTTGGAAAAGGCCATCCAGCTTGGCGGTGTCTGTTCGCTCAGCTCGGCAGCTTGTAGTCGGCGAACCTGGCGCGCAGGTCCTTCTTGGAGATCTTGCCGGTGGCGGTCATCGGCAGGGCGTCGACGAACACCACGTCGTCGGGGAGCTGCCACTTGGCGATCTTGGAGGCGAGCACGTCGAGGATCTCGGCCTTGGTCGGATCGGCGCCCGGCGCCTTGACCGCCACCAACAGGGGCCGCTCGTGCCACTTGGGATGCGGCACGCCGATCACGGCGCAGTTGGCGATGCCCTTGCAGGCCAGCGCCGCGTTCTCCACGTCGATGGAGCTGATCCACTCGCCGCCCGACTTCACCAGGTCCTTGGTGCGGTCGACGATGACGAGCCAGCCGTCGGGCGTGATCTTGGCGACGTCGCCGGTGGCGAACCAGCCCTCGCCGTCGACCTGCTTCCGGCTCGCCTCCTCGTTGTTGTAGTAGCCCGACACGATGGTCGGCCCGCGCACGAAGAGCTCGCCCGAGGTCTCGCCGTCGTGGGGCGCGCGGTTGCCCTTGTCGTCGATCACCTTGAGGTCGACGCCGAACATGCGCCTGCCCTGGCGCGCGCTGAGCTTGGCGCGCTCCAGCGGCGGCAGCGCGCGCTCCTCCGGGCGGAACAGGGTGAGCGTGCCGACCGGGCTCATCTCGGTCATGCCCCAGCCGTGCGTCACCTCGATGCCCCAGTCGCGCGTGAAGGTGTCGATCATGGCCTGCGGCACGGCCGAGCCGCCGCTCAGGATCTGCTTGAGGCCCTTGGGCTTGCGGCCGTGCTTCTTGAACTCCTCGAGCAGGCCGAGCCATACCGTGGGCACGCCCCAGCCGGCCTCCGCCCCCTCGCTCTCCATGAGCTCGAACAGGGTCGGCCCGTCGAGCCTGGCCCCCGGCAGAATCAGGGTGCAGCCGGTGAGCGGCGTCACGTAGGGCAGGCTCCAGGCGTTGGCGTGGAACAGCGGTACGACGGGCAGGATGCGGCGGTTGCCGGCGAACAGGTCGGGGCGGGTGGCGATGAGGAAGAAGGTGTGCAGGAGCATCGACCGGTTGGAGTAGAGCACGCCCTTGGGCTCGCCGGTGGTGCCGGAGGTGTAGCAGAGGGCGCAGGCGGCGTTCTCGTCGAAATCCGGCCACTCGAACTGCGCCGGCACCTCCTCGAGCAGGCCCTCGTAGCAGAGCAGGCCGGCGATGCTGGTGGCGGCCGGCATGTGGTCGCGGTCGGTCATCAGGGCGTAGAAGCGCACGCTCTTGAGCTCGGGGGCCAGCTTCTCGACCAGCGGCAGGAAGGTGGCGTCGAAGAACAGCGCCGTGTCGGCGGCGTGGTTGGCGATGTAGGAGATCTGGTCGGGGAACAGGCGCGGGTTGATGGTGTGGCACACCGCGCCGATGCCGGAGATGGCAAAGTAGAGCTCGAAGTGGCGGTAGCCATTCCAGGCGAGCGTGGCGACGCGGTCGCCCGGCTTGATGCCGAGCCCGATCAGGGCATTGGCGAGCCGGCCAATGCGCTCGCGCGCGGCCCTGTAGCCGTACCGGTGGATGCCGCCCTCCACGGTCTGCGACACCACCTCCACGTCCGGATAGACCTCGGCGGCATAGTCGATCACGCTGGAGACCAGCAGCGGCCGGTCCATCATCAAGCCGCGCAGCATGGCGCTTCTCCCTGGTATGCTCTGCCCTGGAAGGGTAACCTCGCGCCTAAGCCGGCGCCAGGCAAGGCGCCGAGGCATCGCACCGGGGACAAAGAGGAGACGAGCTGTGGCGATCGTGGAGACGCAACGACAGGGCGAGGTGGCCGTCATCCGCATGGACAATCCCCCCGTCAACGCGCTCGGCCATGCCGTGCGCGCGGGCCTCGACAAGGCCTTCGGCGAGGCCAATGCCGACCCGGCCGTCAAGGCGATCGTGCTGACCGGCTCGGGGCGCTTCTTCTCGGCCGGGGCCGACATCACCGAGTTCAAGGCGGAGATGAAGGAGCCGCACCTGCCCCAGCTCATCGACCGCATCGAGGCATCGGCCAAGCCGGTAGTCGCCGCGGTGAACGGCACCGCCCTGGGCGGCGGCCTGGAGCTGGCGCTGGGCTGCCACTACCGGGTGGCGGCCAAGGACGTGCGCCAGCTCGGCCTGCCCGAGATCAAGCTCGGCATCATCCCGGGCGCCGGCGGCACCCAACGGCTGCCGCGCGCGGTGGGCGTTGAGCAGGCGCTTCAGATGATCACCACCGGCTCGTTCATCGACGCCCAGAAAGGCGCCGCCGCCGGGCTGATCGACCAGGTGGTGGACGGCGACGTGGTTGCGGCCGCGGTGACCTTCGCGCGCAACCAGATCGGCAAGCCGCCGCGGCGCATCGGCGATAGGAAGATCGACAAGGGTTCCTTTCCGGCCGGCCTCTTCGAGAAGGCGCGCGCCGGCATCGGCCGCCACCCGAGCGGGCCGATCGCGCCCAAGGCCGCCATCGACGCGGTGGAGGCGGCCACCACCCTGCCGCTGGCGGAGGGCCAGGCGCGCGAGCGCGCGGTGTTCCGTGAGGCGGCGGCGAGCCCCTACGCGCGCGCCCTGCAGTACGCCTTCTTCGCCGAGCGCCAGGCCGCCAACCTGCCGGGCATCGGCCCCGACACCAAGCTGCGCGACATCAAGACGGTGGGCATCCTGGGCGCGGGCACCATGGGCACCGGCATTAGCCTCGCTTTTCTCAACGCCGGCTTTCCTGTGACGGTGGTGGAGACCACCCAGGAGGCCCTCGACAAGGGCGTGGCCCGCATCAAGGACACGCTCTCCGCCAACGCCAAGCGCGGACGCATCACCGAGGCGCAGGCGGCCGACCGGCTGGCGCGGCTCACCCCCTCGCTCAAGATGGAGGACCTCGGCAAGGCGGACCTGCTGATCGAGGCGGTGTTCGAGAACATGGCGCTGAAGAAGGAGGTGTTCGCCAAGCTCGACAAGATCGCCAAGGCCGGCGCCATCCTCGCCACCAACACGTCGACGCTCGACGTCGACGAGATCGCCGCCGTCACCCGGCGGCCGCAGGACGTCCTGGGCATGCACTTCTTCTCGCCCGCCAACATCATGCGGCTGTTGGAGATCGTGCGGGCCAAGAAGACCGCCGACGACGTGATGGCCACGGCCATGGCCATCGCCAAGCGCATCGGCAAGGTTGGCGTGCAGGCTGGTGTGTGCGACGGCTTCGTCGGCAACCGCATGCTCGCCGCCTACATGGGCGAGGTGCAGGCCATGCTGCTCGAGGGCGCCATGCCGCGCGAGATCGACGGGGCGCTGGAGGCCTGGGGCATGGCCATGGGGCCGCTGGCGGTGGGCGACCTCGCCGGCCTCGACGTCAGCTACCGCATCCGCCGGGAGCGGAAGCTCACCGGCGAGGCGGCCCAGCACGCGCGCGTGGCCGACAAGATCGTCGAGATGGGCCGGCACGGGCAGAAGACGGGCGCGGGCTACTACAAGTACGACGAGAACCGCAAGCGCATCGTCGATCCCGAGATCGAGGCGCTGATCCGCGCCGAGGCGGAGGCGCTGCAGATCAAGCAGCGCCACATCCCGGCCGAGGAGATCGTGGAGCGCTCGCTGCTGCGGCTCGCCAACGAGGGCGCCAGGATCGTGGAGGAGGGCATCGCGCTCAGAGCCAGCGACTGCGATGTCATGTACTTGAACGGCTACGGCTTCCCGGCCTGGCGGGGCGGCCCCATGTGGCAGGTCGACAACGTCATCGGCATGAAGCAGGCGGCCGAGCGCATCAAGGCCTACGAGGCCAAGTATGGGCCGCGCTGGCGGATCGCGCCGCTGATCGAGCGGCTGGCCGCCGAGGGCGGCACGTTCGCCGCCCTGGACGCGAAGCGGAAGTAGCGCCGTCCCTCTCCCCGTGCTCAAGCGGCATGGGGAGAGGACCGCCAGCCGAGTTTCTCATGAGCCCAACCGCGCGCGGCAGCCTCGGCTCACTTGGCGACAGGCCTCTCGCCTTCATGATGGCGCTGAGCTTCGTCAACTACCTGGGCTATGCCGGCTGGTCGGCGCTCCTCTACAATTTCACCATCGAGCGGGCGCAGTTCAGCTGGGCCGACGCCGGCTTCACGCAGAGCGTGCGCGAGATTCCGGGCTTCCTCGCCTTCACCGCCATCCTGTGGCTGGCGTGGATGCGGGAGCAGACGCTGGCCTACGCGGCGCTGCTCATCCTGGGCCTCGGCGTGGCGCTCACCGGCCAATTCCCCACGCTCGCCGGCGTGCTGGCCACCACCTTCGTGATGTCGGTGGGCTTCCACTACTTCGAGACGGTCAACTCCTCGCTGCAGCTGCAGCTGCTGCCCAAGGCCGAGGCGCCGCGCCTCATCGGCCGCATCGCCGGCGCCGGCGCGGCGGCCTCGTTCGTGGCCTACGGCGGGCTGGCCCTCGCCTGGTGGGCCGGCTGGCGCGCCTATGAGCAGCTCTATCTCGCGATCGGCCTCGCCTGCGCGGCGCTGGCGCTCGCCGCCATGGCCTTCTTCCGGCGCTTCGAGGGGCCCGTGCCGCAGAGGAAGCACATCCTGCTCAGGCGCCGCTACTGGCTCTACTACATGCTGACGTTCATGACCGGGGCGCGCCGGCAGCTGTTCTTTGCCTTCGGCGGCTTCCTGCTCGTCAAGAAGTTCGGGTACTCGGTGGCCGACATGGCCGTGCTGATGCTGGCGACCACCGCGCTCAACGCGGTGCTGGCGCCGCGACTCGGCGCGCTCGTGGTGCGGGCGGGCGAGCGGCGCACGATCATGCTCGAGAACACGGTGCTGATCGCCGTGTTCGCCGGCTACGCCACCACCTCGAGCTGGCTGGTGGCGGGCCTGCTGTTCGTCGTCGACGGCATCTTCTTCACGCTCACGCTGGCGCAGCGCACCTACTTCCAGAAGATCGCCGACCCGGCCGACATGGCCGCCACCATGTCCGCCGCCTTCACCATCAACCACATCGCCGCCGTGATCGTGCCGGTGGCGTTCGGCGCGCTCGGCATGATCGACCCGGCCATCATCTTCTGGCTGGGCGCAGGCGTGGCCTGCGTGTCGCTCGGCCTGTCCTTCCTGGTGCCGCGCCATCCCGCCCCCGGCAACGAGACGGCGCTGGCCCCGGCCCGGCCGCAGCCGGCGGAGTAGCCGCTGCCACGCCGGTCAGCCGCGCTCGGGGCCGTCGTGCAGGGCGCCCGCGGGGTCGCTCACGCGGCCGTCGGCGGCGACATAGGAGGGTCCCACCGGCACCTTGCCGTGGCCGCCTGGGATGTCGAGCACGTAGGTGGGCTGGGCGAGGCCCGACAGGCGGCCGCGCAGAGCGCGCATGAGAGCCTGGCCCTCGGCGATGGTGGTACGGAAGTGGGCGGTGCCTGGCGCCGGGTCGAGATGGTGGAGATAGTAGGGCTTCACGCGCGCCTCCACGAAGGCGCGCATGAGGGCCGCCAGGGTCTCGGCGTCGTCGTTGACGCCCTTGAGCAGGACCGTCTGGCTCAGCATGGGGATGCCGGCCTCGACGATGCGGGCGCAGGCCGCGCGCGCCTCGGGGGTGAGCTCGCGCGGGTGGTTGGCGTGCACGGCGACGTAGACCGCCCGACCCGGCGAGGCGAGCGCCGCCACCAGCTCGGGCGTGACGCGGGCGGGCGCGGCCACCGGCACGCGCGTGTGCCAGCGCAGCACCCGCACGTGGCCGATGGCCGCGAGCCGGCGCGTGATCTCGGCCATGCGCCGCGGCGACAGCATGAAGGGGTCGCCGCCGGTGAGGATCACCTCCCAGACGTCGGGGCGGGCGGTGATGTAGGCGAGCGCCGCCTCGAGCGCCGGGCCGGAGAGCGCCTGCGGGCCGCCGGGGCCCACCGTCTCACGGCGGAAGCAGAAACGGCAGTAGACCGGGCAGACATGGGTGAGCTTGAGCAGCACGCGGTCGGGGTAGCGGTGGACGATGCCGGGCACGGGCGACAGGCGCGCCTCGTCGAGGGGGTCGGGGCGCTCGGAAGCGCGCTGCTCGAGCTCGCGCAGGTCGGGGACGAGCTGGCGGGCGATGGGATCGGCGGGGTCGGCGCGGTCGATGAGGCGCGCCATGTCGGGCGTGATGGCCACCGCGTAGCGGGCCGCAACCGGCTCGAGCGCGGCCGCTTGGGCGGGCGAGGCGAGCCCGGCCCGGGCCAGCTCGGCCACCGAGCGGATGCTCCTGGCCCGCCTGCTCATGGCGCCGCCATCACTGCGGCGCAATCCTGCGCTGCCCTGTTGCCGGTGCGGGTGTCGAACCGGGGGTATCGCCATGACACGTGCCGCACTCGCTATCCTCGCCGCAGCCCTGCTGCCCGCCGCCGCCGGCGCCCAGTATACCCCGAGCCCACCGTTCTGGGCGGTCACCGGTGTCGCCCACAACGACGTGCTCCACCTGCGCGATATGCCCTCGGCGGAAAGCAGGAGCCTCGCCGGCATCCCCGCCAACGCGCGCGGCCTCGCCAACCTCGGCTGCCGGCGCAATCAGCCCGCGCTCGAGCAATGGATGCGCATGAGCGAGGCCCAGCGCAAGCTGGCCGCCACCGAGTGGTGCCGCGTCAGGTATCGCGGCAAGGAGGGCTGGGTGGCCGGCCGCTTCCTCAAGAAGGACGAGCAGGCGGCCGGCCGGGCGCCCTAGGTCGCGGCCCGGTCCGGCCCGATCAGCAGGGTCGGCACGCCCGCGGTGTGGCTGCGCACGGTGAGCACACGCGTGCGCGGGCGGCGACCGGCACGCGGATCGGAGACGTCGACGCCGGCCGCGCGCAGTCGGGCATGCGCTGCCGCAATGTCCTCCACCCGCCAGGACAGGCCCCACAGGCGATCGGGCCCGGCGCCGGGTCCGGCCGCCAGGTCGTGCACCACCTCCACCACCAGGTCCCCGCAGCGGAAGAAGAGCAGGCGCGAGCCCCACGCCGGCTCGGTGCGGTCGAGCCTCAGGCTGAGACCCAGCCTCCCGGCGTAAAGGACGATCGCGCGCTCGGGGTCGGGCGAGCGGATCACCACGTGGTCGAGGCCGGTCACGGCCGATGCCGCCCCGGCAGCGGCGAGGGGGGAGACGGCCGGCGCGGTGGGCGCGCTCACCGTCAGCGAGATGGCGACGCCGTGCGTGGCTGCCGGCGCGAGGTGCAGCGCGGATCGCGCTTCCTCTGCGTGAGCGGGAGGGCCCGCAAGGGGCAGGGCTCGCCGCTCGAGCAGGCGGCGCGCTTGGCCGAGGTCGGTCACGGCGAAGGCGAGCCCGGCCAGACCTTGCCCGCCCGCACCGGCGGCCACGATCTCGAGCCGGACGTTGGCGAGGCGGAAGGCGGCGCCCTCGGCGCGCCGACCGAGCACGAGGGCGCAGTCGGTGAGCGCCGCCTGCGGGGAGGCGGCGGCGACCACGATGCGGTCCAGCGCCTCGATCATGCGCCCGCCCGGCTCATGGATAGAGCCGCTGCTTGCGCCAGGCTTCGCCGGGGCCGTCGCGGCGGAAGGCCACGCGCTCGTGCAGCCGGAACGGACGGTCGTGCCAGAACTCGATCTCCAGCGGCATGATGCGGAAGCCGGACCAGTAGGGCGGGCGCGGAATGTCACCGATCGGGTACCGTGCCGCCACCGCCGCCACCGCCTTCTCCAGGGCGAAGCGGCTCTCGAGCGGGCGCGACTGCTGGGAGGCCCAGGCGCCGAGGCGGCTGCCGCGCGGCCGGGTGGCGAAGTAGGCGTCGGCCTCCTGGTCGCTCACCACGGACGCGGTGCCGCGCACGCGCACCTGCCGGCGCAGCGACTTCCAGTGGAAGACCAGCGCGGCCTTGCGCGCGCCCAGGAGCTCGACGCCCTTGGCGCTCTCGAGGTTGGTGTAGAAGACGAAGCCCCGGTCCGGCGCCCCGGCGGGGTCGAGACCCTTGAGCAGGGTCATGCGCACATTGGGCATGCCCGAGGCGTCCACGGTGGCCAGCGCCATGGCGTTGGGGTCGCTGGGCTCGTGCGCGGCGGCCTCGGCGAACCAGGCCTCGAACAGGGCGAAGGGCTCGGCGGCCTCCGCGAAGTCGCCGGCCTGGGGGCCGCTGTAGTAGCCGGCCTTGGGCTCGTCCGCCATCTCGCTTTGCCCTTTCTGTCGCGCGCCCGTTCACGCCACCTTAACCCTGCTCGTTCACACTCGTGAACCGTCGTCCCGTTCTGCGAAGGTGTGATCCCGTGCGTGGGTCGGTCCTGCGTGGTTCTCTCCGCTCTGCGTTGCTCGCCGCGGCCGCCGCGGCGCTGACGCTCTTGCCTCAGCCCGTCCCGGCCGAGGATGTCAAGCCGGCACAGCCGCCCACCTGCACCTGTCCCAACACCGCGCCGGGTCCCGTGCAACAGGCTCCGCCCGGCAGGCCCAAGTTCGCCGAGGCCAATGCCGAGCTCGACGAGAACGATGAGATCGCCGCGCTCGAAGCCATCCGCGTGGCCCTGACCGAGGTCGGGGACGGGGGCAGCTACGTCTGGCGGCGCCGGCACGGACGCCTGAGCGGCGTGGTCCACCCCACCTCCTCCTTCAAGGACCCGGCGGGCCGCGTCTGCCGCCATATCGTGCTGATCATGGCCTACGGCAGCGCAAAGGGCAGGGCCGAGGGCATCGCCTGCCGCCTGCCGGACGGGCGCTGGCAGCTCGAGGGCTGAGCCTCGGCCGGAGGCCACCCTGCTTCGGCCGCCGCGGTTGCGCCGGCCCGCGCTTGGCTCTATCCCGGCGGCCGGCGGGGCGCACAGCGGGACGGGGGACAGGCGAGCATGCCGTGGTTATGGGCCGTGTTCACGGTCGCGGCCTCCGCGGGCCAGGTCCTGCGCAATGCCATGCAGAAGGAGCTGACCGCCACGCTCGGCACGGTCGGCGCCACCCACGTGCGCTTCCTGTTCGGCCTGCCGTTCGCCATGGTGTTTCTCGCCGCAGTGCTGGCCGCCACCGGCCTGCCGCTGCCCTCCCTCAACGGGGCGATGCTGGCCTGGACGCTGGCCGCCTCCCTGGCTCAGATCGCGGCCACCGCCCTTCTGCTCGCCACCATGCAGGAGCGCTCGTTCGTGGTGACCACCGCCTACGTCAAGACCGAGCCGGTGCAGGTGGCCGTCTTCGGCCTCGCCTTCCTCGGCGACCGCATCACCGCCGGCCAGGCCCTCGCCATCGTCGTGGCCACGGCCGGCGTGCTCATCCTGTCGTGGCCGCGGGGCAAGGCCGAGGAGGCGTTCTCGTGGAAGCCGGCGGCGCTCGGCATCGGCTCGGGCGCGCTCTTCGCCATCGCCGCCATCGGCTACCGTGGTGGCATCCTGGCGCTGGGCGAGCCCAACTTCGTGCTCGGGGCCACCACCACGCTGGTGCTGGGTCTCGTCATCCAGACGGTGATCCTCACGGCCTATCTGGGGCTTGCCGACCGCGCCACGCTTGCGGCCATCTTCGCCGCCTGGCGGCCGTCGCTGTTCGCGGGCTTCATGGGCGCCTTCGCCTCGCAGATGTGGTTCCTGGCCTTCGCGCTCGAGACCGCGGCGAAGGTGCGCACGCTGGCGCTGATCGAGATCCTGTTCGCGCAGGTCGTCTCGCGCAATCTCTTCAAGCAGAGCCTGGCCTCGCGCGAGGCCGGCGGCATCGCGCTGATCGTGCTGGGCGTGGCGCTGCTCTTGAACCTGTGAGCGGCTCACTTGCCGGGCGGCGGCACGATCTTCATGACGAACGAGGTGGGCGTCTCGCTGGGCCCGAACGGGCCCGGCACCTTGTTCTTCACGGGCGGCAGGCTCTGGAGATAGGCGGCGATGGCCTCGGCATCGCGCCGGGTGAGGTTGGCGAAGGCGCGCCAGGGCATGATGGGCGCGAGCACCCGGCCGTCGGGGCGCGTGCCCTTCTGCAGCGCCGTCACGATCTGCTCCCTGGTCCAGGCGCCGAGCCCCGTCTCCTTGTCGGGGGTCAGGTTGGGGCCGTGGAACACGCCGAGCCCGGGGACCTCGAAGCCAACCTCCGAGCCGGCGAGCGTTCGCGCCATATCGGGCTTGCCGAAGAAGTAGCCCGGCGTGTGGCAGTCGTTGCAGCCGCCGAACTGGGCGAGGTACTTGCCGCGCGCGATCTCGGCGCGGCTGGCCTTCTTGGCGGAGCCCTGCGCCTGCGCCTCCCAGGCCAGGGACGCGGGCGCAAGTGCGGCGAGCACGGCAAGAGCGAGCGGCGCGAGGCCGCGGGCGACAGATCGGGTCATGCTTCCCCCCAGCGAGAGCCGGCAGGGCCGGATGCGTCGTCCGGCCGTGCCGCCGCGCTTAGCAGGCGCCGCGCCGGGGATCAAGCAATGCCGGGGCCGCTACTTGATGAGCCCTTCGGCCTTCATGGCGGCCTGCACTGCTGGGCGCGCTCCCACCCGCTTGCGGTAGGCGAGCAGGTTGGGATAGCCGGACAGGTCGATCTTGAGCGGGGTCGTCCAGTTGGTGACGACGAAGAGGTAGGCGTCCGCCACGGAGAAGCTCTTGCCCATCAGGTAGTCGTTTTGGGCCAAGTGCTTGTCGACGTAGGCGAAGCGCGTGGCGAGCCGCTCGCGGAAGATGGCCTTGGCCTCCTCCGGCATAGATGGGTTGAACAGCGGCGAGAAGCTCTTGTGCAGCTCGCTGGTCACGAAGTTGAGCCAGGACTGCAGCCTGGTGCGCTCGAGCGTGCCGTTGGGCGGCGCCAGGCCCTTCTCCGGCACCTTGTCCGCGATCCATTGCACGATGGCCGGGCCCTCGGTGATGCGCGTGCCGTCGTCGAGCTCGAGCAGCGGCACGTAGCCCAGCGGATTCACGGTGCGGTAGTCGCCGCTGCCGTCCATGGTCTTGGTCTTGTTGTCGATCTTGATCTTGTCGAAGGGCAGCCCCGCCTCCAGCAGCACGATGTGGGGGGAAAGCGAGCAGGCACCTGGCGCGAAGTAGAGCTTCATCGAACAGTCTCCTCGGCTAACGCGGCAACCGCATGCGTCTGCATTCAATGCAAATGCATAGATATCCTCCTGTGCAGAGGCAAGACGATTCTGCTATGCTCGCGCCATCGTGACCGGCAGGCCGACAGACGCGGTGGTGGAGGCCTGGGCGAGCCTCGTGCGCACCGAGCGCGCGCTCCTCGACAAGGTCGAGGAGGCGCTGAAGCGCGCGCAGCTGCCGCCCATCGACTGGTACCACGTGCTGCACGAGGTGGACCGCGCCCCCCGCGGCATGCTGCGCCAGAGCGGCGTGCAGGATCGCACAAAGCTGGCGCAATACAACGTCTGCCGCCTGGTCGACCGGCTGGAGCGCGAGGGCTTGGTTGAGCGCCACCAGTGCCCGATGGACGCGCGCAACAACGTCCTCGTCATCACCACGAAGGGGCGGGCGCTGCGCCGGCAGATGTGGCCCGTATACGCCGCCGCCATCCAGGAGCACTTCGGCGCCCGCCTCAACCAAGCTGAGGCCGAGCAGCTGGTACGCCTGCTCGCCAAGCTGCAGCGCTGAGCCGCCGCGCTGGACCGGCAAGGAGGTTCGTGTAGGATGCGGGCCGCGAGCGGGGCGCGGGGCCGGCGCTTGCGATCGACAACTGGGGATCCCGCGCAGATGAGCGCGATTGGGGCAGCGAGCGAGATTGCCGGCGGCACCCTCATGCAGGGCAAGCGCGGGCTCGTCATGGGCGTCGCCAACAACCGCTCCATCGCCTGGGGCATCGCCAAGGCAGTGGGCGCGCAGGGCGCCACGCTGGCCTTCACCTACCAGGGCGAAGCTCTGAGGAAGCGGGTGGAGCCGCTGGCGGCCGAGGTGGGCTCGGAGCTGGTGCTGCCCTGCGACGTCACCGACGCCGCCTCAGTCGATGCCGTGTTCGCCAAGCTCGAGTCGGCCTGGGGCAAGCTCGACTTCCTCGTGCACGCCATCGCCTTTTCGGACAAGGCCGAGCTCGACGGCCGCTACGTCGACACGACCGAGCGGAACTTCGTCCAGACCATGCTGGTCTCCTGCTACTCGTTCACGGCCCTGGCGCAGCGTGCCGAGAAGCTGATGAGCGCGGGCGGGTCGCTGCTCACGCTCACCTACTACGGCGCCGAGAAGGTGATGCCGCACTACAACGTGATGGGCGTGGCCAAGGCGGCGCTGGAGGCGAGCGTGCGCTATCTCGCCGCCGACCTCGGCAAGGGCGGCATCCGCGTCAACGCCATCTCCGCCGGGCCGATCAAGACGCTCGCCGCCTCGGGGATTGCCGACTTCCGCTACATCCTCAAGTGGAACGAGTACAACTCGGCCCTGCGCCGCACCGTCACGATCGAGGAGGTGGGGTCGGCGGGGCTCTATCTCCTGTCCGACCTGTCGCGCGGCGTCACGGGCGAGATCCACCACGTCGACGCCGGCTATCACGTGCAGGGCATGAAGAACGAGGACGCCCCCGACATCTCGGTGGTCAGGGACGGCGGCTGAGCCGCCCACCTCCCATCTTGTGGCAGCCTCGGCAGCGTGGCACCCTCGCCGCGGTGAGGACGCACGGGGGGCGGCGCATGCAGCTCACCTATTCGGAAAAGTACCGGGCGCTGCAGAGCGAGGTGCGCGCCTTCGTCGCCCGCCACGGCCACCTGTCGCCCAAGCCCGGCGGCGGCCGCCAGAAGCCCAGCCGGCGCGCGCTCGACTGGCAGCAGCTGCTTCTCGAGCAGGGCTACTTCGCCCGCAACATTCCGAAGGAGTACGGCGGCTCCGGCCTGCCCGTGGACGTGCTCGAGCTCGCCGTCATCGCCGAGGAGCTCGCCGCCGCCGGCGTCTCGCCCGGCATCATGAACCAGGGCATCAGCATGCTGGTGCCGACGCTGCTCGAGGTCGGCAGCCCGGAGCAGTGCCGGCGCTGGATCGCGCCCACCATCCGGGGCGAGATCATCTGGTGCCAGGGCTACTCGGAGCCGGGCGCGGGCAGCGACCTCGCCTCGCTGCAGACCAGGGCCGAGGTGGTGGACGGCCACTTCGTCGTCAATGGCCAGAAGATCTGGACGAGCTCGGCGCACTACGCCGACATGATGTTCCTGCTCTGCCGCACCGAGCCGGACAAGCCCAAGCACCAGGGCTTGAGCTACCTGCTGGTGCCGATGTCGGCGCCGGGCATCGAGGTGCGCCCGCTCGTCACCATGACCGGCCGCGCCACCTTCAACGAGACCTTCTTCACCGACGTGCGGGTGCCCCTCGACCAGATCGTGATGGGCCGAGGCGACGGCTGGCACGTAGCCAACGTCACTCTCAAGTACGAGCGGCTGCTGCTCGGCGATGCCAACAAGCTGGCGAGCCGCCTGCAGCGCATCCGCGAGCTGATGCAGCGCACGGTGCTTGACGGCCGCCGCGTCATCGACATCCCCGAGTATCGCGACCGGCTGCTGCGCCTGCAGGGCGACGTGATGGCGGCCAAGTATCATGGACTGCGGCTGCTCACCGAGCAGGCGCGCGGCGAGGACTCGGGGCTGCGGCGCCTGATCGTCAAGCATCACGGCACGATGCTGGGCTATCGCTTGTCCGCCCTCGCCGTAGACGTGCTGGGCGCGGCAGGGCTCGCCTACGACCCCGGCGACGAGGCGGCCGAGACCGACGAGGCCACCGCCTGGCACATCGACAACATGTACGACATCGGCTTGATGATCGGCGGCGGCTCCACCAACATCCAGAAGAACATCATCGCCGAGCGGGGTCTCGGCCTGCCCCGCGAGCCCAAGGCCGCCCCGCCGCCGGCACGGAGCTAGGCAGATGGACTTCGCCCTTACCGAGGAGCAGAGAATGCTGGAGGCCTCGCTCCGGGGCTTCCTCGCCGACCGCCTGCCGATGGAACGGCGCCGGGCTGTCGCCGCCTCGGGCACAGGCCACGACGCGGCGCTGTGGGCAGGTCTCGTCGCGCAGGGCGTGGCCGGGCTTGCCGTGCCCGAGCGCTACGGCGGCGCCGGGCTCGGGGTGCTCGACGCGGCGGTGGCGGCGGAGGCCCTCGCCTATCACGCCGCACCCGTGCCGTTCGCGGCGAGCCTGGTGATGGCGCCGATAGCCATCGCCGCTGCCGGCAGCGAGCCCCAGCGCCAGGCGTGGCTGCCGCGCATCGCGGCGGGCGAGGTGCGGCTGGCGGTCGGGTTCGCGGCACCCATCGGCCAGACCGGGGAGGGGCAGGCGAGCCTCGACCGCGGTCGCCTGACGGGGCGCGTGCAGGCGGCAATGGGCGGCGGCGGCACCCACGCGCTCGTCTACCTCGCCGACGGCAGGGCGGCGCTGGTGGCCGTCGACGGCGAGGGCGTGCGCGCGGAGATGGTGCCCGGCCTCGATCGCACGCGGCCGCTGCTCGACCTCTCGCTCGCCGACGCGCCCGCCGAGGTTCTGTCAGCCGCCAACGACGCCCAGGCGGCGCGCACCCGCGTGCTCGATGCCGGGCGGGTGATGCTTGCCGCCGACACGCTGGGCGCCGCCCAGGCGATGCTCGATCAGGCCGTGGCGTTCGCCAAGGAGCGCCGGCAGTTCGGTCGCGCCATCGGCTCGTTCCAGGCGGTCAAGCACACGCTGGCCGACCTCGCCGCCGCCCTGGAGCCGTGCCGCGCGCTCGTCTGGTATGCCGCTCACGCCCAGGACGCCCTGCCGGAGGAGGCGCGGCTGGCCGCGCTTCAGGCCAAGGCGCATCTCGACGAGGTGGGCCGCGAGGTGGCGCGGCTGGCCACCGAGGTGCACGGCGGCATGGGCTTCACCGACCTCGCCGGCCTGCACTTCTGGTTCAAGCGCATCGCCGCCAACCGCCAGCTGCTCGGCTCGCCCGAGCGCTGTCGCCACGAGGCGGCACTCGTACAGGGCTGGATCCCGGCCTGAGGCGGGTGCGCAGCGAGCGGCCCGTGGCCCGTCACCACCAGCGCTCGCAGCGCCGGCCGTCCCGCCACCAGTCGCCGCGGCAGCGGCGATCCCCGCGGTAGGCGCGGTAGCGCATGGACTCGCGATCGGCGTAGTAGCCGTAGACCCGCGGCGCATAGGCGCGGTAGCCCAGAACGCGCGCCCCGCCCGGGGTCACGAAGCGAAAGCCCACGCCGGGGATGTAGGCGGCGCCGGCCGGGCTCGCCGCTTCCGGTGGCTCGGCCCCCAGCACGGGCTGGCCGTAGGTGTCCCTGGTCTGCTGCGCCGAGGCGCTGGCGGCGGCCACCGACAGGCCCGCGAGCGCGGCCAGGGCGGCGGCGAGGATCGATCGGCACATGGCGGTACTCCCTGCTGCGCCTTCTTGCCACAAGCGGGCCCGGGGTGGAAGGCGGCCGCGTGCCAACGCCCTGCGGGCGCCACAAAATGGCCACGCGTGGTGCCTCTTCTGCCTCGACGATGAGCGGGGCAGCGCGCACGGGGGAGTGCCATGCGTTCCATGACGGCCCTGATCCTGGCAGTGAGCCTCCTGGCCGTCCCGAGCGCCCACGCCGCATCCGGCAAGAAGAAGGCCGAGTTCGCCTCCAGCGAGGAGATCCTGCGCTGGATCAACGTCTACCGCCTCAAGCCCGACCCCGCCCGCATGCCGCGCGCGGTCAAGGCCATGAGCGATCTCGGCGTGTTCCGCGACATGGACCAGGCCGGCATCTATGTGGGCTTCATGGCCGGCGTGCTGCAGGCCAACCCGAAGCGGGCGAGGGAGCTGATCGCCAGGATGTTCCCCATTCCGCCCGAGGACCAGGTGGCGATCGTGCGCGCCATCGCCTACTCGGACCTGCCCGACTGGAAGGACGTGATGCTCGAGTTCGCCGAGCGCATGCCGGCGCGCAAGGGGCTGATCGACCGCTTCGTCTACGGCAAGCAGCCCACGCTCAAGCAGACGGCGCTGGACTCGGGCGGCGCCGCGCCTCTCGACACCCTGTGGGGCATCTACTTCGCCACCGGCTCCCCCGAGCCCATCACGCGCATGATCTCCATCCTTGCCTGGGCGAGGGACCGCGACAACGTCGAGCGCCTCACCATCGGCAGCATGACCAAGCTGTCGCTCGCCACCAATGCCTCGCGCGACAAGGAGCTGCTCGACATGCTCAAGGCGGCGATGAACAGCGAGGGCAAGGACACGCGCGCGGTGCTGCAGGAGGTGATCGACGCCGCCGAGACCTTCGAGTTCGCACGCGTGCGCAAGGAGGCGATGGCAGCCATCGACCAGCTCAAGGCCAAGGGGCCGGCCTCGGCGCGCAACCTCGCCTGGTGGGGGCAGGCGGGACAGACGGCGCTGGCGCTGGGCTGCGTGGTGGCGGGGGCCATGGGCCACATCGAGGTGGGCATTCCCTGCGTGCTGGGCGGGGCGGCCTCGGGGGCCGCGCTCAAGTACCTGACGCCGCAGTAGCCGGCCGCCCGCACGGTGCTTGGGCTTCGGCCGCCACGGCCCCCCGCGCCGGCTTGCGCAGAGTTAATGCCCATGCTTAATTCGAGTTCGCAGAATATTGGTAAACAATGGGGAACGGCGTTCCCCGGACACTGGAGTGGAGTGCCATGTCGCTCGTGCGTGCGCGCCGCCTCCTCCTTGCCGGCCTGCTGTCGCTGCCCGCCGCCTGGCCCTTCGCGGCGCAGGCCCTGGACCCGGGCACCTACGCCGTCCAGTGCATCGCCGCCGACGGGCCGCGGGGCGAGCGCGGCGGCTACGTCATCAAGATGGACATGGTCGACCTGCTGACGCTCAAGAACACGTTCGGGACAGTCATCTCCGGGGTACGTCAGGACGACGGTCGGCGGGTGATCCTGACCGGCGACCATGGTTGCGCCCTGGTCGAGACGGCCAACGGCCCGAGGAAATAGCCGCTGTCACGGGACTGTTGCATGGCCCTGCTCCCATGGGCGGGTCGGGGCCGGACGCGGCCCGCCGGCCGGAGCGGTCCCATGCCTGCCCAAGCCATGTCCCTCACCGGTGCCCCAGGCACGCTGTCGCGCGAGCTCGCCGGACTCGCCGCCGCGCTGGCGCTGTGCCTTGTCTACGTGCTGCTGGTCTACTGCCTCGAGGCGCGCCGCCGGCGCCGCCCGACCCGGTCCTGAGCCGCACCAGGCCGGCGCCCGGCGCGGCTGTGGCCATGACCGCCGTCATGGTGCTATCGAATGCGCGCGGGGCAGGGCGCGCCGCGGCGCGCGGGCAGTCAGGGGAGAGCACATGGCCAAGGTGCCGCAGCAGCAGGTTCCGGGCGTGTATCACCGCCGCGTCGGCGACATCGTCGTCACCGCGCTGAGCGACGGCTTCCTCGACGGTGGGCTCGAGGTGCTGCGCAACATCTCCGAGCAGGAGGCGCGCCGGATTCTTGCCGACAACTTCCGCCCGGCCCGGCGCACCGCCGTCAACGCCTTCCTCGTACACTCGGCCGGCCGGCTCGCCCTGATCGAGACGGGCTCCGGCAACTACCTGCTGCCGACCGCGGGCAAGCTGCTGGAGAACCTGCGCGCCGCGGGCGTCGATCCGACCGACATCGAGGCCGTGCTGCTCACCCACATGCACCCCGACCACTCGGCCGGCCTCACCGACATGACGACGGGTAAGCGCAACTACCCCAACGCCGAGCTCGTGATGCACGAGAACGAGCCGAGGCACTGGTTCGACGACGCCAAGATGGCCGGCGCCACCGAGCGCGCCAAGAAGCTCTACTTCCAGGCCGGGCGCGAGCAGACCCTGCCCTACAAGGACCGCTGGCGGCTGTTTCAGAAGGGCGAGGTGTTCCCGGGTGTCACCGCCATCCCGCGCCACGGCCACACCCCGGGGCACACCACCTTCCTCATCAGCTCGGGCAAGGACCAGCTCCTGATCTGGGGCGACACCGTGCACGTGCCCGAGGTGCAGACGGCCCGCCCCGAGGTGTGCATGGAGTTCGATACCGATGCCGCCGCGGCCGCCGCCTCCCGCCGGCAGGTGTTCGACATGGTGGCAACGGACCGCCTAGCGGTGACCGGCATGCACCTGCACTTTCCGGGCTTTGCCCACCTCGTGCGCAGCGGCACGGGCTATCGGCTGATCCCCGAGGCCTGGGAGCAGACGCTCTGAGCCCGGGCGCCTCAGCCGCGGCGGGCGCGGCGTCCGGCGCGGCGGGTGAAGACCAGCAGCAGGGCGCTGACCGGCAGGGCGACGGCGGCGGCCAGCACGTAGGCGCCGGCGAGCCCCAGCGCCGGCAGCGCCAGGCCCACCGTCAGGAAAAAGGCCACGAACGCCAGCAGCGACAGGGTGATGCCGCGCAGCATGGCCCGCACCGCGTCGCGCCCCCACTGGTGGTGGGTGAAGGTGCCTAGCACGGTGACGATCGCGGGAAAGGTCGAGACGACGCCCGAGAGCTGCGGCCCCAAGGCGTCGGCCGAAAGCGTGATGCCGGCCACCAGCGCCAGCGTCGCCAGCATGCGCGCGGGGATGTCCCACCACGGCAGCGGCGCGGGGAGCGCATCGGCGGCCGGCCGCGGCAGCAGGAGATAGGTGGCGACGAGCCCGGCCGCCGCCGCCCCGGCCGCCGGAACCAGCGCGATCTCGAGCCCCAGGGTGGCCCATGCCGAGGCCGCGAAGGCGCCGCCGGCGGCGGCGATGCACGCCGGCCAGCGCGCCACCCAGGTGGTGATGCCGTAGGCCAGCATGTAGGCGCAGATGCACAGCACGCCGATCTCGATGCCGGTGCAGGCGTCGACGCCGAAGGCCGGGCCGCGGTCGAGGGCGAGAAAGAACAGCACCGGCCCCGTGAGCCACGGCAGGCCCATGAGCAGGGCGCCGAGCGTCGGCCCCCACAGGCGCGCGGCGATCGAAACGACGGCCACCAGCACCGGCGGCAGGGCGATCTTGAGAAGGAAGAGCATCCACTTGGTGGGCGGCGAGGGAGCTGCTAGTCATGCGCAAGGAACTCGACTTCTCCGGCCGCCGCAAGCACGCGGAGGGCACGGCGGGCCGGCAAACGGGGTGTCGGGTGCCACGGGTGGGCTCAGGAGCCGGCAGCATGCAGTCCCGTATCGACCGACGCTTCGCGGCGCTCGCCGAGGCGGGACGCAAGGCGCTGGTCACCTTCGTCACCGCCGGCGACCCCGACTATGCCACCGCGCAGAAGATCCTCGCCGGCCTGCCGGCCGCCGGCGCCGACGTCATCGAGCTCGGCATGCCCTTCTCCGATCCGATGGCGGACGGGCCCGCGGTCCAGGCCTCCTCGCTGCGCGCGCTCAAGGCCGGCCAGACCATGCGCAAGACGCTCGAGCTCGTGCGCACCTTCCGCAAACGCGACGCCGACACCCCGATCGTGCTGATGGGCTACTACAATCCGATCTACGTCTACCCGGCCCCGACATTCCTCGACGAGGCGGCGGAGGCAGGGGTCGACGGGCTGATCGTGGTAGACCTGCCGCCCGAGGCCGACGAGGAGCTGTGCTTGCCGGCCATTGCCCGCGGCCTCAATTTCGTCCGCCTTGCCACCCCGACTACGGACGCCGACCGCTTGCCCGCGGTCCTGGCCAATACTTCGGGCTTCCTCTACTACGTGTCGATCACCGGGATAACCGGCACCGCCGCCCCCGATGTGGCCGCCGTGCATGCGCATATCGCCCGCATCAGGCGGTCCACGAGGCTGCCGGTGGCGGTTGGCTTCGGCGTCAAGACCCCGGCTCAGGCTAAGGCGATCGCGGCCGGCGCCGACGGCGTGGCGGTGGGGTCAGCCTTGGTTAATGCCATCCGTGATAGCCTGGGGCCGACCGGCAAAGCGACTGGAAAAACGGTGTCCAGCGTTCTAGATCTGGTGAAAAGACTGGCTAAGGCGTTGCACGCCCGCTGAGGCGTGGGCGAAAAGGCCGGGGCGTGCTAGCCTCGGGCCGGCGGCGGGTCCGGCTGCCGCCGCAGCCGGCGAGCCAGGGAGCCATGGGTAGAGCGTGAGCTGGATCAACAACATCCGCCCTAAGATCCGCGGCCTGCTGACGACCAAGCGGGAGCTGCCCGACAATCTGTGGGTGAAATGCCCCGACACGGGGCAGATGGTTTTCTACAAGGACCTGGAGGCGAACCAGTTCGTCATTCCCGGCTCCAACCATCACATGCGCATGGATGCGCAGAAGCGCCTGCAGCACCTGTTCGACGACGGCGAGTACCAGAAGGTGCCGGTGCGCGAGGTGCCCCAGGACCCGCTGAAGTTTCGCGACGGCAAGCGCTACGTCGACCGGCTCAAGGCCGCCAAGAACGAGACGCAGCTCGACGACGCGGTGCTGGTGGGCGAAGGCCGGCTCGACGGCCAGGAGGTGGTTGCCGCGGTACAGGACTTCCGCTTCATGGCGGGCTCGCTCGGCATGGCTGCCGGCGAGGCGGTGATCGCCGGCATGCTGCGCGCGGTGGAGAAAGCGGCGCCGTTCATCCTGTTCGCCGCCTCGGGCGGAGCGCGCATGCAGGAAGGCATCCTCTCCCTCATGCAGATGCCGCGCACCACCATTGCCGTGCAGATGCTGCGCGAGGCGCGCCTGCCCTACATCGTCGTGCTCACCGACCCCACCACCGGCGGCGTCACGGCCTCCTATGCCATGCTGGGCGACATCCACATTGCCGAGCCCGGCGCGCTCATCTGCTTCGCCGGCCCGCGCGTGATCCAGCAGACCATCCGCGAGCAGCTGCCCGAGGGCTTCCAGAAGGCGGAGTACCTGCTGGCCCACGGCATGGTCGACATGGTGGTGCACCGCCACCATTTGCGCGATACGCTGGCGCGGCTGTGCCGGCTGCTCACCGGCAACCCGGCGGTCACCCACGCCGCCCGCGCGGTGGCGGCCAGGGCGGTCGAGCGCGGCTACCTCAACGGCAGCATCGTCGCCGGCGACACCATCGAGACGCTCGCGCGCTCCTACGGCGACGTCATGGAGCCCGGGCCCGCCGAGGACGGCGACAGCCGCGACAGCGCGCGCAGCTGACCCGCACGTCGCGCACGCCGGCCGCCTTTTGCTTTTCACCCGCGATGTGCTACCGGGCTCCATGCGCACGAGCGATGAGCTTCTGGCCGAGCTGAAGACGCTGCATCCGCGGCGCGTCGACCTGTCGCTCGGCCGCATCGAGGCCCTGCTCGCCAAGCTCGGCAACCCGCACGAGCGCCTGCCGCCGGTGATCCACATCGCCGGCACCAACGGCAAGGGCTCGACCGCCGCCTTCCTCAAAGCCATGCTGCAGGCCGCCGGCAGGCGCGTGCACGTCTACACCTCGCCCCACCTCGTGCGCTTCCACGAGCGCATCGAGCTGGCCGGCGCCGACGGCAAGGCCGCCCCGATCGGCGAGAGCGAGCTCGTCGAGCGGCTGGCCGAGGTCGAGCGCGTCAACGGCGGCGATCTCGTCACCTTCTTCGAGGTGACCACCGCCGCCGCCTTCCAGGCCTTCGCCCTGCACCCTGCCGACGCCGTGATCCTCGAGGTGGGGCTCGGCGGCAGGCTCGATGCCACCAACGTCGTGAGGCGGCCGGCGCTCGCCGTCATCACGCCGGTGTCCATGGACCACGCGAGCTGGCTCGGCGACTCCATCGCCCTCATCGCGCGCGAGAAGGCCGGCATCCTCAAGCCCGGCGTCGGGGCCGTGGTCGCCCGCCAGCCGGAGGCGGCGCTCGCCGCCATCCTGGCCCAGGCCGCCACCGTGCGGGCCCGGCCGTTCGTCTGGGGCACCGATTTCGAGGCGTTCGAGCAGCGCGGCCGCCTGCTCTACCAGAGCGAGGCGCGGCTGATGGACCTGCCGCTGCCCGCCCTCATGGGCCGCCACCAGATCGTGAACGCCGGCACCGCGGTCGCCGCCGCCGTTCAGCTCAAGGAGCTCGGCATCACCGATGCTGCCATCGAGCGCGGCCTCATCGAGGTGCGCTGGCCCGCCCGCATGCAGCGGCTCGACAACGGACCGCTGTCGCGGCTGCTCGCGCCGGGCTCGGAGCTGTGGCTCGACGGCGGCCACAACGTGGCCGGGGCCGAGGCCATCGCCCAGACGCTGGGGGAGCTCGAGGAGCGGGCATCCAAGCCGGTCGGGCTGATCGTCGGCATGATGGGCCCCAAGGACGCTGCGGGCTTCCTGCAGCATTTCCGCGGTCTGGTGCGCCGCGTGGTCACCGTGCCCATCCCCGGTGCGCACGAGGCCACCCACGACCCGGTGGTGCTTGCCAAGCTGGCGGCGGCGGAGGGTCTCGCCGCCGACGCCGCGCCCGACGTGGAGGCGGCGATCGCCCGGCTGCAGAAGGTGGAGGGGGGGCCCCTGCGCATCATGATCTGCGGCTCGCTCTACCTCGCCGGCCACGTGCTGGCCCTGCAGGAGGGCGTGAAGGCCCAGACCAACTGAGCGCGCCGCCCGGGCCGTCAGCGCAGCCCCTTGGTGATGTCGCCGCCGGGAGCGGCGTCGGCAAACCCCTTGAAGCTGCCGGCGTCGGCGATCAGCCTGGCGGTGCGGATGAAGCCGCCCCAGGCCACGCGCGCCAGCGCCCCGCCCACGGAGATGCGGCGCACGCCGAGCCCCGCGATGTCGTCCACGCTGAGCTCGCTGGGGAAGCCCACCAGCAGGTTGACGGGCTTCGGCGCCACCGCCTTGACCACCGCCGCGATCTGCTCGCGCGTAGAGATGCCGGGGGCGTAGAGGCAGTCGGCGCCGGCGGCGGAGTAGGCCTGCAGGCGCCGGATGGTCTCGTCCATGTCCGGGCGCTTGCGGATGAAGCCCTCGCTGCGGCCGGTGAGCAGGACGTCGCCGCCGGCCTTGTCGATGGCCGCGCGCGACGCCTTGATGCGCGCAACCGCCTTGTCGAAGTCGTAGAGCGGGTTGTCGCGGTCGCCGGTGTAGTCCTCGATCGAGAGGCCCGAGACGCCGGTCGCCACGCACAGCCGCACGCTCTCGGCCACGTCCTCGGGCTCGTGCGCGTAGCCGCCCTCGAAGTCGGCATTGACCGGGACGTCGGCAGCGGCGGAGATCTCGGCGATGTGCGCGAGCATGGTATCGCGATCCACCCCGCCATCGGCCGCCCCCCGCGACCAGGCGTAGCCGGCGCTGGTGGTGGCGAGCGCCTTGAAGCCCATGTTCTGCAGGAAGCGGGTGGTGCCCACGTCCCATGGGTTGGGGATGACGAAGCACCCGCTCTCGTGCAGGCGGCGGAAGGTGGCGCGCTTCTCTGCGGTGGTGGGCATGGCGTGCGATCTCCGGCAACGTCTCGGGCGCTCGATGGCCGCGTGCGGCACAGGCGCCAGACCCTACCTGTGCGCCCGCTGCCTGGCTACTGACAGGGCCCGCGCCGCCAGCGCCCCTCGCACGCCCCCTGGCCTCGGCGGGCTGCAAGGCTGCGCCGGCGTGCGGATGTCCTGCAGCCGGGCCCCGGCGCGACATGCGCGTGCTGGCGCACGGCCGCCGGCTGAACTAACATTCCATTCCCACCAGCCCGCGCGCCTCGGCTGAGGCGCGGCTCGACAAGGCCAGCAGAGACCCGAGCGCGTGACGTCTGCCTCCCCGATGCGCGAGCCCCAGGTGCCCCTGTCGGTGCCGCCCGCCGACGAGATCAAGACCACCACCTGCTACATGTGCGCGGGCCGCTGCGGCATCCGCGTGTTCCTGAAGGACGGGCGGGTGAGCTACATCGAGGGCAACCGCGACCACCCGGTCAATCGCGGCGTGCTGTGCGGCAAGGGCGCCGCCGGCATCATGCAGCACTACTCCCCGGCCCGGCTCCGCGCGCCGCTCCTGCGCGTGGGCCCGCGCGGCTCCGGCGACTTCCGCGAGATCTCCTGGGACGAGGCCATGGCGCTGGCCGCGGACTGGCTGGCCGAGGTGCGCCGCACCGATCCGCGCAGGCTCGCCTTCTTCACCGGCCGCGACCAGAGCCAGTCCTTCACCGGTTGGTGGGCGATGATGTACGGCACGCCCAACTTCGCCGCCCACGGCGGCTTCTGCTCGGTCAACATGGCCGCCGCCGGCATGTACACGCTGGGCGGCTCGTTCTGGGAGTTCGGCGACACCGACTGGGAGCGCACGCGCTACTTCATGATGTTCGGGGTGGCCGAGGACCACGCCTCCAACCCCATCAAGATCGCCCTCGGCAAGCTCAAGCGGCGCGGCGTCAAGATCGTGTCGGTGAACCCCGTGCGCACCGGCTACAGCGCGATTGCCGACGAGTGGATCGGCATCCGCCCCGGCACCGACGGCCTGTTTGCCGGCGCGCTCGTCCACACGCTGCTCGCGACGCAGCGCATCGACCTCGACTACCTGGTGCGCTACACCAACGCGCCGTGGCTGGTGATCCGCGCGCCGGGCGCCGCCGACGACGGGCTCTTTGCCCGCGACGAGGCGGGCAACCCTGTGGTGTTCGACACCGCCCGGGGCGCACTGGCCGGCGCGCTCGGCGCCGACCTGCGGCCGGCGCTCTCCGGCGCCTTCCGCCTCGCCGACGGACGCGAGGCGGTGCCCGTGTTCCGTCTGCTCGCCGAGCGCTTCCTCGCCGACACCTACGCGCCCGAGCGCGTCGAGGGCGAGACGGGCGTGCCGGCCGCCACCATCCGCCGCCTCGCCGGCGAGCTCGCCCACGCCGCCTTCGAGCAGGCGATCGAGCTCGACATCGCCTGGACCGACTGGGCCGGGCGCCGCCACCCGCGCACCCGCGGCCGCCCGGTCGGCATGCACGCCATGCGCGGCATCTCCGCCCACGCCAACGGCTTCCATACCTGCCGCATCCTGCACGTCCTGCAGATCCTGCTCGGCTCCGTCGATTGCCCCGGCGGCTTCCGCTTCAAGGCGCCCTACCCCAAGCTGGCGCCGCCCTTCCTCAAGCCGCGCGGCAAGCCGGGCGACGTGGTGCCCGGCAAGCCGCTGCCCGGCCCGCACCTGGGCTTTCCCACCGGCCCAGACGACCTGCTGGTCGATGCCGAGGGCCGCCCGCAGCGCATCGACAAGGCCTTCAGCTGGGAGGCGCCATTCGCCGCCCACGGCATGATGCACACCGTGATCGCCAATGCCGCGCGCGGCGATCCCTATCCCATCGACGTGCTGCTCATGTACATGGCCAACATGAGCTGGAACTCGGCGCTCGACCTGCCGGCCACCCTCGCGCACCTCACCGACCGCGATCCCACCACGGGCGAGTACGGGATCAAGCGCATCATCTACTCGGACGCCTACTTCTCCGAGATGGTGCCCTACGCCGACCTGATCCTGCCCGACACCACCTATCTGGAGCGCTGGGACTGCATCTCCCTGCTCGACCGGCCGATCTCGGAGCCCGACGGACCGGCCGACGCCATCCGCCAGCCGGTGGTGGCACCCGACCGCGACGTGCGCCCTTTCCAGGACGTGCTGCTCGATCTCGGCGCGCGCCTGAAGCTGCCCGGCATGGTGAAGGAGGACGGCAGCCCGAGGTTCCCCGGGGGCTACCCCGACTATCTCGTCAATCACGAGCGGCGGCCGGGCATCGGCCCGCTCGCCGGCCACCGCGGCAAGGACGGCGGCGAGTACGGCCGCGGCGCGCCCAATCCGGGCCAGCTCGAGGCCTACATCGCCGAGGGTTGCTTCCACCTCCACCACCTGCCGGAGCACATGCGCTACTACCGGCACGCCAACCGCGACTACATCGCCTGGGCGGTGGACAAGGGCATGCGCCTCACCCCGACGCCGGCCGTCTTCCAGCTCTACAGCGAGCCCATGCAGAAGATGCGGCTCGCCGCACGCGGCCATGCCGGCGCCGTGCCCCCGCCCGAGCACCGCGCGCGCATCGAGACCTACTTCGATCCGCTGCCCTTCTGGTACCCGCCCTTCGAGGCGGCCGGCGCGGCCGATGCGCAGTTCCCCATGCACGCCATCACCCAGCGGCCGATGGCCATGTATCACTCCTGGGGCTCGCAGAACGCCTGGCTCCGGCAGATCCACGCCGCCAACCGGCTCTACATACACCGCGGCCGGGCCGAGGCGCTGGGGATCGGCGACGACGACTGGGTGTGGATCACGAGCCGCATCGGCCGCGTGCGGGCGCAGGTGAAGCTGATGGAGGGCGTCAACCCCGACACCGTGTGGACCTGGAACGCCATCGGCAAGCGCGCCGGCGCCTGGGGACTTCCCGCCGAGGCGCCCGAGGTCAGGCGCGGCTTCCTCCTCAACCACCTCATCGCCGAGCTCCTGCCCGAGCAGCCCGGCGGCTACCGCTACTCCAACAGCGACCCCGTCACCGGCCAGGCCGCCTGGTACGACCTCAGGGTGCGCATCGAGAAAGCCTCCTCGCACGAGGCGCGCGAGACCTCGCCCACCTTCGAGCCGCTCCTTCCGCCGCCCGGCCTGCCCGCGCGCGCCCGCTCTCCCCGCCCGCGGGGAGAGGGAGGCCCGGGAGCGCGGCCATGACGGCGCTCCCTGCCGCCACGGCCAAGAAGCTCGGCCTCGTCATCGACCTCGATACCTGCGTCGGCTGCCAGGCCTGCGCCACCTCATGCAAGGAGTGGAACGCGCAGGGCTACTCCGGCCCGCTCGCCGATGTCGACCCCTACGGCGCCGACCCGCACGGACCCTGGCTCAACCGCGTGCACTCCTACGACGTGGGCGAGGGGCCGGCCAGCCGCACCGTGCATTTCCCGCGCTCCTGCCTGCACTGCGAGGAGCCCGCCTGCGTGACGGTGTGCCCCACAGGCGCCTCCTACAAGCGCGCCGAGGACGGCATCGTGCTGGTCGACCCCGACACCTGCATCGGCTGCAAGCTGTGCTCGTGGGCCTGCCCCTACGGGGCGCGCGAGTACGACTACGTCGAGGGCGTGATGAGGAAGTGCACGCTGTGCGTGGACCGCATCTACAACCGCCATCTGCCCGAGGAGGACCGCATCCCGGCCTGCGTGCGCGCCTGCCCGACGGGGGCGCGCCATTTCGGCGACCTCGGCGACCCGTCGAGCCCGGTGTCGCAGCTGGTCGCCGAGCGCGGCGGCTTCGATCTGCTGCCCGAGTTCGGCTACCGGCCCGTCAACAAGTACCTGCCGCCGCGGCCGCGCCGCGATGCGCTCGCTGCGGGCACGGAGGACGCCCCTCGCGAGGCCGTGCCGCGCGGCGGCGATGCCGGCGGGGCCGCCGAGCGCCTGTTCGCATGGATCGACCGGGTGCTGGCCGGCAACCCTTCGCCCGCCGCGGACGCGGGCAAGGCCCCAGGGGCTTAGCCTGCGCCCTCATGCACCCGGCCTACTCCGTCATCGTCTTCACCACCGCCTCGGGCGCCGGGCTGGGCCTCATGGTCTGGTTGTCGCTCGGCGCCCTCTTCGGGCTGGTGCCGACCGGACGCTGGCTGGGGCTCGCCGGCTTCGCGCTGGCGTTCGCCCTGCTCGGCGGCGGCCTCCTCGCCTCCACCGCCCATCTCGGCCGGCCGGAGCGCGCCTGGCGCGCCTTCTCGCAGTGGCGCACCTCGTGGCTGTCGCGCGAGGGCGTGCTGGCGGTCGCCACCTGCGTGCCGGCCGGCATCCTGGCCGCGGGCTGGGTCTTCCTCCAGGCCGCCGCCGGGCTGTTCGCCGCCACGGCGCTGCTCACCGCGCTCTCGGCGCTCGCCACCCTCTACTCGACGGGCATGATCTACGCCTCGCTTCCCACCATCCGCCAGTGGCACCAGCCGCTCACCGCCCCTGTCTACGTCGTCCTCGGCCTCGCCAGCGGCGCGGTGGTGGCCAACCTGTTGCTCGCGCTGCTGGGCGAGCCGCGCCGGGGTGCGGCTTGGCTCGCCATCGCCCTCATTGCCCTCTCGGCGCTCCTCAAGTGGCTCTACTGGCTGCGCATCGACGGGGAGGCGCGCGAGCACACCATCGAGGCAGCCACCGGCCTCGGCCGCCTCGGCCGCGTGCGCCCGCTCGAGCCGCCGCACACGCAGCCCAATTTCGTCATGCGCGAGATGGGCTACCGGGTGGCGCGCCGGCATGCCCGGCGCCTGCGCAGGCTCGCCCTCGTCCTCGCCTTCGCCGTGCCGGCGGCGGCCACGCTGCTCTCGCTCGCCCCGGGGGTGGGGGCGGCCGGCGCGCTTGCCGCGCTGGTGTCGATGGCGCTCGGCCTGCTCGTCGAGCGCTGGCTGTTCTTCGCCGAGGCCGAGCACGTGGCCATGCTTTACTACGGGGCGGAGGCCGCCTGAGCCTTACCCCGCGGTCGCGGCGAGTGCGGCCACCAGCGCGGCGATGTCCTTGCGGCTTGCCGTGGCCGCGCGCCGCTCGATGCGCCGGTAGCGCGCCACCACGTCGCGCCCGAGCCGGGTCAGCACTGCGCCGCCGCCGCCGCTGCCGCCCGTCTGCTTGGCCACCAGGGGCGCGCCGAAGGCGGCGTTGAGGCTGTCGATCAGGAGCCAGGCGCGCCGGTAGGACATGCCCATGGCACGCCCCGCCGCCGAGATCGAGCCGGTCTCGCCGATCAGCTCCATCAGCCGCGCCTTGCCGGGGCCGAGCGCCCCCTGCTCGCCGAAATCGATGCGCAGGTAGAGCACCGCGCTCTGGCCGACCCGCGCCGTCCGCGCTTCCCGTCTCGGTGTCGCCGGTCTCCGGCCCTGCCGTCGTGCCATCGTCCGCTCCAGCGCCCGCCTGGTAGAGGCTTCAGTATAGCGCAAAACGCGGCGGTTGGAGCGCCGCCGCCTTCGCTGTATACAAGCCGCTATAGCGCCGGCGAACGGAGGAGCCATGCAGGCCAGCCCGCAGCTGTGGACCCGCCGGGGCGCGGCCCTGCTCGGCCTCGCCGCCGCGCTGTCGCTCGCACCGGTTACGTGGTGCGGGGCGGCGGCGCAGAGCCCGCCTGCCGTTGCCGCCGCGTCGGACCTGAAGTTCGCGCTCGAGGAGGTGGCGGCGGCCTTCCGGGCCGAGACCGGGCGCGAGCTGCGGCTTGCCTTCGGCTCGTCCGGCAACTTCGCCCGCCAGCTGATGCAGGGCGCCCCCTTCGAGGTGTTCCTCTCCGCCGACGAGGGGTTCGTGCTCCAGCTCGCCGACGCCGGCCGCACCGTCGATCGCGGCATCCTCTATGCCGAGGGTCGCATCGTGCTGTTCGCGCCGACCGGCTCCCCGCTCAAGCCCGATGCCGACCTCGCCGGCTTGCGCGCGCTCATGGCGCAGGGGCGGCTTGAGCGCTTCGCCATCGCCAACCCCGAGCATGCGCCCTACGGGCGGGCGGCTCGGCAGGCGCTGGAGGGTCAGGGCCTGTGGCCGGCGATCGAGCCCAGGCTGGTGCTGGGCGAGAACGTGTCGCAAGCTGCGCAGTTCGCTGCCTCCGGCGCCGCACAGGGCGGCATCTTCGCGTACTCTCTGGCGCTGTCACCGGCCATGCGGCGGGCGGGAACCTTCGCGCTCGTCCCCGCCGAGTGGCACGCCCCCCTGCGCCAGCGCATGGTCCTCATGCGCAACGCCGGCGACACCGCCCGGGCCTTCTATGCATACGTGCGCTCCACCGCCGGGCGCGCCATCCTGCGGCGCCACGGCTTCCTGTTGCCGGGCGAGGGCGCGTGAGCCATGGACTGGCAGGCGCTCGCGCTGTCGCTGCAGCTCGGGGCCGCCACCGTGCTCATCCTGCTTCCGGTCGGCGTCTTCGCCGGCCGGGCACTGGCCTTCCGCAGCTTCCGCGGCAAGGGCATCGTCGAAGCCATGCTGGCCCTGCCGCTGGTGCTGCCGCCGACGGTGCTCGGCTTCTACCTGCTCGAGGCGTTCGGCGCCGGCTCTCCCCTCGGCCAGATGTGGCAGGCGATGGCGGGGCATCCGCTGGCGTTCAGCTTCGAGGGTCTTGTGCTTGCCTCCGTGCTGGTCAACATCCCGTTCGCCGTGCAGCCGATGCAGCGCGGCTTCGAGGCCATCGCCGCCGACGTGCGTGAGGCGGCGGCCTGCTCCGGCCTGTCGCCCTGGCGCGTGCTGCTCGCCATCGACCTGCCGCTCGCCTGGCCCGGCATCGTCACCGGGCTGGTGCTGAGCTTCGCCCACACGCTGGGCGAGTTCGGCGTGGTGCTGATGGTGGGCGGCAGCATTCCCGGCGAGACCAGGACGGTCTCCATCGCCATCTACGACCGCGTCCAGGCCTTCGATACGCGCGCGGCGGCGGCCATGTCGGCGCTGCTGCTCGCGCTCTGCCTGCTGTCGCTTGCCGTCACCTACCTGCTGTCGGCCCGCGTCGGGCGGCGCCATGAATGAGCGCGACGCATGAACGGGCAGGGGCTGCACGCCCGGCTGAGCCAGGCGGGTCCCATCCCGCTGGCCGTCGAGCTCGACTGCGGCGAGGCCGAGCTGTTGGCCCTGGTCGGCCCGTCGGGCAGCGGCAAGACCACTGTGCTGCGCGCCATCGCCGGCCTCTACCGCCCGCGCTCCGGCCTCGTCTCCTGCGGCGGCGAGGACTGGCTCGACACGCGTGCCGGCCTCGACCTGCCGCCCCACCGGCGCAGGGTGGGCATGGTGTTCCAGAGCTACGCCCTGTTCCCGCACATGACCGCGCTCGGCAATGTCGCCGCCGCCCTCCACCACCGGCCCGCGCCCGAGCGGCAGGCGCGGGCGGAGGCGCTGCTGGCGCTGGTGCACCTGGAGGGTCTGGGCGGGCGGCGTCCGGCTGAGCTGTCCGGGGGCCAGCAGCAGCGCGTGGCCGTGGCACGGGCCCTGGCGCGCGAGCCCGCCGTGCTGCTGCTTGACGAGCCGTTCTCGGCCGTGGACCGCCGCACGCGGCGCAAGCTGCACGAGGAGCTCGCCGAGCTGCGCCAGGCCGTGCAGCTGCCCATCGTGCTCGTCACCCACGACATCGGGGAGGCGGTGGCGCTGGCCGACCGCATGTGCGTGCTCGACCGCGGTGAGACGGTGCAGACCGGCCGGCCGGCCGACGTGCTGGCGGCCCCGGCGAGCGAGCGCGTCGCCGCCGCCCTCGACCTGCCGTAGCCGGCCCCCGGCTGCCGAGACGGCGCGCCTCGGCTATGACTGGGGGCAGCTGTCGTCAGCGAGGAGGAGCCCGCCATGCCCGACATCCTGCGCCGTCTCGACCCGCCGACCATGGAGAAGCCGCCGGGCTACAGCCATATCGTCGAGATCCGCGGCGATGCCCGCATCGTCTTCTTCGCCGGCCAGCTCGGCGTCGACCGCGACGGCCGCTTCGCCGGCGCTCCGGGCGACTTCCGGGCGCAGGCCGTGCAGGCGTTCGAGAACCTGAAGGCGGCGCTCGCTGCGGTCGGCGCCGGCTTCGAGCACCTGGTGCGCATCAACAACTACCTGGTCGACATCGAGCGCAACATGCCGGCCTTCCGCGAGGTGCGGGACCGCTATCTCGACGGCTCGGCGCGGCCCGCCAGCACCACCATCGGCGTGCCGGCCCTGGCCCGCCCAGGCGGGCTGTTCGAGATCGAGGCGGTGGCGGCGCTGCCGGCGCCGTGACGGGCCGCCGGCCCCGGTGGGCCGGCCCGCCGATCAGATTTTCATGCCGAGATGGCCGGCGACAGCGAAGATGTCCTTGTCGCCGCGCCCGCACATGTTCATGACGAGCAGATTGTCCTTGGGCAGCGTGGGAGCGAGCTTCGTCACATAGGCCAGGGCGTGGGCGGGCTCGAGCGCCGGGATGATGCCCTCGAGGCGGGTGCAGAGCTGGAAGGCCTCGAGCGCCTCCCTGTCGGTGATGGCGACATAGTTGACCCGGCCGGCCTCCTTGAGCCAGGCGTGCTCGGGGCCGACGCCCGGATAGTCGAGGCCGGCCGAGATCGAATGGCCCTCGAGGATCTGCCCGTCCTCGTCCTGCAGCAGATAAGTGCGGTTGCCGTGCAGCACGCCGGGCCGGCCGCCGGTCAGCGAGGCGCAGTGGTCCTCGGGCCGCTCCAGCCCGCGGCCGCCCGCCTCCACGCCCCAGATGGCAACGTCCTCGTCGTCGAGGAACGGGTGGAACAAGCCGATGGCATTGGAGCCGCCGCCGATGCAGGCCACCAACGTGTCCGGCAGCCGCCCCTCCATGGCCAGCATCTGCTCGCGCACCTCGCGGCCGATCACCGACTGGAAGTCGCGCACCATGGCGGGATAGGGGTGGGGCCCGGCGGCGGTGCCGATGATGTAGTAGGTGTCGCGCACGTTGGCCACCCAGTCGCGCAGCGCCTCGTTCATGGCGTCCTTGAGGGTGCGGGCGCCGGAGGTGACGGCGTTGACCTTGGCGCCGAGCAGGGTCATGCGGAACACGTTGGGCTTCTGGCGCTCGACGTCCACGGCGCCCATGAAGATCTCGCACGGCAGTCCGAAGCGGGCGCAGACAGTGGCCACCGCCACACCGTGCTGGCCGGCGCCGGTCTCGGCGATGATGCGCTTCTTGCCCATGCGCCGGGCGAGCAGGATCTGGCCCAGGCAGTTGTTGATCTTGTGGCTGCCGGTATGGTTGAGCTCGTCGCGCTTGAAGTAGATGCGGGCCCCGCCCAGGTGGCGCGTGAGGCGCTCGGCGAAGTAGAGCGGGCTCGGCCGACCGGCGTAGTGCGCGTTGAGGCTCGACAGCTCCTCGTGAAACGCCGGGTCCGCCTTCGCCGCCTCGTAGGCGCGCTCCAGATCGAGGATCAGCGGCATCAGCGTCTCGGCGACGAAGCGGCCGCCGAACATGCCGAAGAAGCCCTTGTCGTCGGGGCCGCCGCGGTAGGTGTTGAGCTTGGCCTGCCTGGCCTTTCTCGCCTTGCCCGCCATGCGTGCGCTCACTTGGCCGGCGCCGCCCGAGGCTGGCCCTCGCAGCCCTCGCGGCCCGGCTCCTTGTTGCAGATGTCCCACGCCCTGATCAGGGTCCGGATGCGCCCCAGCGCCTCGCGGTCCTTGGTGTTGGGCCACACCCGGTACTCGTCGGGCCCGTCGCACTTGCCCTGCTCGCCGATCTTCCTCTGCAGGTCGCTGATGAGGTCGGCGCTGATCTGGCCCTGGTACTCCACGACGACGCCGGACACGATCGACATGATCGCCTTGCAGCGCTCCTCGGCCTGCGTCAGGGGCTGGGCCACCCCGCCGCCGGAGCCGGCGGCGAGGGCGAGCACAAGCGCCGCCGCCGGCCAGGCGCCTGTGCCGGCACGCGGCCTTCCCGCCTTTCGAGGCTCGGGAGGACGTCGGAAAAGGGGCATCATGCCTCCCTGGCCGCGAGCAGGAAGCGGCGGATGAGTTCGGGATCCTTCTCGCCGGGGCTGCTCTCGACCCCGGACGAGACGTCGACCAGCGCGGCCCCGGTCGCCCGGATGGCCGAGGCGACGTTGTCGGGGGTGAGGCCGCCGGAGAGCATGTAGGGGACCCGGTCCTTGACGCCGAGCAGGCTCTGCCAATCGAATGGGGCGCCGTTACCGCCCGGCCGTGCGCTGTCGGCCGGGGCGCGGGCATCGAACAGGATGAGGTCGGCGGCCTCGCGGTAGGCGAGCGCCGTCTCGGCATCGGCGGCGGTCTCGACCTTGATCGCCTTCATCACCGGCCGGCCCCAGCGCCGGCGAACCTCGGCCACGCGCGTCGGGCTCTCCTCGCCATGGAGCTGGAGGAGGTCGGGCTCGGCCGCGGCCACCACCGCGTCGATCAGGCGATCGTCGGGGTCGACCATGAGGGCCACGATCTTGGCCCGCCCGCGGGCCCTCGCCGCCAGCGGACGGGCGTCGGCGGGCGCAAGGTTGCGCGGGCTCGGGGGGAAGAACACCAGCCCCACGTAGGCGGCGCCCCCGGCGAGCGCAGCCTCCAGCGCCGCCTCGGTCCTCAGGCCGCAGATCTTGACCTTTGCGCCCATGCGCCTTGCCTCTCCGGCGAGAGCAATAGGCCGGCTACCGGCGTTTGTCCAATGGCCGGCCGGGCAGCACCGCGGCGGCGGGCGGCACGCGCGATCCTTCGGCGTCTGGGCGCCGGGCGGCGGGGCAGGGCGGGGCCCCCGGCGGGGGACAGCTCAGATCGCCTCCACCCGGCATGGCAGCCCGCGAACGTCGGCGGAGCCGGAGGCCGGATCGTAGGGCCCGTCATAGGAGAGCGCGGCATTGACGTTGATGTCGAGCGCGCCGCGCTCCGGTGCGGGGTCGGCCGGCCGCCACCAGCCCATGCCGGTGTTGACCACGCCCGGCGGCGTGGCGTCGCTGAGCTTGAGGCGCAGCCGGCAGGCGCCCTTGCCGCGGGCCACCTCGAGACTGACCCAGGCGCCGTCGGCAAGGCCCAGGCCGCGCGCGGTGTCCGGGTGCATGGTGAGGCGTGGGTCGGGCGACACCTTGAGCGCCCACGGCTGATCGCGGAAGCGCGAGTGGTGGTAGCTCTTCTCGCGGTCGCCGGTGACGAGAAGCAGCGGGAAGCGCCGAGCCGTGTCGGCGCCCAGGGCCTCGCGGACCGGCGGCACGTAGGCGGGCAGAGGGTCGAGGCCCACGCTCTCCATGGCGGTCGAGTAGAGCTCGATCCTGCCGGTCGGCGTGGCGAACGGACGCTCCGCCACGGGCCGCGGATCGACCTGGTGGAAGCCGGCTCGCTCCAGGTCCTCGATGGAGATGCCGCTGTCGCCGAGCAGGTAGAGGTTGAGCTCGCGCTGCGACCGCCAGGGCAGGAGGTGGCGGACAAGCGCCTGGCGCGCCGCCATCCTGTCGAGCAGGGGCAGAACGATGTCGAGCTCGCAGCGCGCCTCGCCCAGCGGCGCCACGACGGCGCGGGTGAACAGAACGGTGGGCCCCGACGGCATGAAGGAGACCTCTTCCTCCTCGAGCGTGGTGGTCTTGGGCAGGACGATGTCGGCCATCTCGGCGGTGGGCGTCATGGCGTGGGCCGCCACCGCCACGAAATCGAGCGAGCGCACCGCCTCCATGGTGCGGCGCGTGTCGGGGTAGGTGACGAGGATGTTGACGCCGCTGGCATAGAGCGCCCGCACGGGATAGGGGCGCCCGGTCAGCATGGCCTCGATCACGGACGGGTTGTGGCAGGCGGTCTGCCAGCCTCTGGGGCCGGCCCACAGCGGGAAGCGGTCGGCGCCGATGGTCCTCCTCTCGGTCTCGGCATCGAGGCGGAACGCGGGGTCGTGCAGGAGGTCGATGTAGCTCCTGAAGCCGCGGGGTGTGCGCAGGCGCAGGTTGCCGCCGGGCCGGTCCACGTTGCCGGAGATGGCGACCAGGCAGTGGAAGGCGCGGAAGGTCTGGACGCCGCCGCTCGCCGCATCGATGCCGTGGCCGCTCACGAAGGTGGAGGGGCCGTCGGCGTACATGCGCGCGGCCGCCGCGATGTCATCCGCCGGCACGCCGGTAAGGGCGGCGGCTGCATCCGGCGTGTACCCGGCGGCGCGCTCCGCCAGCCGCTCGAAGCCGTGGCAGCGCTCGGCCACGAACCGCTTGTCGTAGAGGTCCTCGGCGATCAGCACATTGATCATGGCGAGCGCCAGCGCCGCGTCGGTGCCGATGCGGGGCGCCAGCCACAGGTCGGCCATCTGCGCGGCGGGTGTGCGCTTGGGATCGATGACGATGAGGCGCGCGCCGCGCTTCCTGGCAGCCTTGAGCGCGGCCCACTCGACGGGATCGGCCATGGCCGGGTTGCGCCCGACGAGGAGCGCGCAGCGCGTGTTGTCGATGTCCTCCCCGCGGGTGATGGACAGGCCCGTGGCGCGCGCGCTCACCGCCCGGCAGCCCCCGCACAGGTCCTGGTTGATCATGAAGTTGGGGGAGCCGATCGAGCGCAGGGCAAGCGCCAGGATCATGCTGCGCGAGAAATAGGCGCCGCTGGTGGCGCCCACGATCGCCTCGGGCCCGTACCGGCGGCGCACCTCCGCCAGGCGCTCGGCCATCTCTTCGAGCGCCTCCTCCCAGGAGATGCGCGCCCATCGGCCCTCGCCGCGGGCGCCGGTGCGGCGCATGGGGTGGAGGAGGCGCCCCGGAGCGTAGGTGATGCCGGGGGCGCCGCGGATTCCCTTGATGCAGAAGGCACCCTTGGAATAGGGGTGAGCGGGGTTGGGCGCGAAGTCCACCACCCTGCCGCCTTTGACGGTGGCGAGCGCCCCGCAGCAGGTGGAGCACTCCCAGCAGGTGGTGGGAAGAATGCCGTCGGCCGGCACGTGCCGTCCAGGCTCAGTCGCCCTGCTCATGCGCCCGACTCCGCCCAGGAATGGGCGTCCAGCTTGGCCCCTGGCGGGGCCGCGGGCAAGCGGCCCTTCACGCGCTCGCCGCGCTGCGCTGGGCATCGTAGTGGCGGGCGGCGGCGACGATCTCGTCGATGAGCTCGGCGCGGGTGCACCTGGCGCGGGCGGCGGCCGGCGACAGCACCAGCCCGGAGGCCGCCGCCGTGGCCCTGAGCTCGGCCGCCGTCCGCACCTGCTCGAGCCTGCCCCGCAGCGCCGCCTCGCCGTGCTGGCGCAGGATGTTGATGGCGTGGATCGCGGAGGCAGCGGACGTGCGGCCGGGCCGGCGGGCGCGGGGCCGCGGCTGCACGGCCGGACCCTCGGCGACCGCCCGCAGCAGCCTGCGGGCGAGGTCGGGATTGTGCTGGGCCTCCTCGAGCAGCACCTGGAAGATGCGGCGCAGCGTCTCGTGCAGGGCAGGGCTGGTCATTCCGCGGCCACCACGGCAGGACGGTTGACGACGCCGAGCACGGCGTCGGCGAGCGCGTGGACATGCTGGGCGGCCGAGCCGAACTTGGAGGCGAGCGTGCCGGGCTTCTCGCGGTGGTCGAGCGCCGTGGCGAGAGGCTGGGTGGCGGGGATCTGCAGGCCGAGCGACGCGTACTTGGTGCTGACCGCCGCGACGATGCCCTGGGCGCGGCTGTCGTGGCCGGAGACGCGGTTGGCGAGGGTGAAATAGGCGGTCCTGCCCATGTCCCTGAGGCGGCTCGCCAGCCAGCCGACGTTGTCCTCGGCGGTGCGGTCGGGGACGTAGGGGATCACCACCGCGTCGGCGGCGCGCAGCGCCCCCCACACCAGCTGCGACAGCCCCGGGGCGCAATCGACGATCACCTGGTCGTAAGCGCCCTCGGCCGAGCGGATCACCTTGCCCATACGCTCCTGCATGTGGTCGAAGGCGTCGCTGATCCTATGGAAGCGCGCCTGCTGAGCGATCATCATCAGCGCCTCCTTGTCGTCGAGGTCGTGGGCGCTCGGGATGATGTCGAGGGCGGGAGCGCTGCCGTCCGGCAGGCTGACGTCGCCGATGGCGTGCGAGATGAAGCCCTTGCAGCCGACCGGCTCGCCGCTCGCGATCTGGGCGAGCAGCGCCGAGGCGGTGCGCTGGGCCTCGCGCGCGGCGCGCCAGCGATGGTGGCCCATCATGATGATGGACGTGCTGGCCTGCGCGTCCAGGTCGATCAGCAGGACCTTCTGACGCCGCGCTACGGACAGGCCGTAGGCCAGCATCATGGTAATCGTGGTCTTGCCGACTCCACCGCGCCGGTTGGAGACGGCAATGAATTTCGTCACGGGAGGGCCCCCCCTGCGACACAATACTGCTTCCCGATGCACGGCCCTCTTCGCCACCGGGTGTCGCCACATCCGTAAATCAAGCTACTGAGAATAATGGCCAAATGTCGACGCCTCGAGGCGCAATGAACCTGGTCAGCGGCGGCCCGCGGTTGGCGCAGGACGGCAAAGCTGATTAGGTCGTGGCCTACCCTGCCCGGAGCCAGCAATGCCCGACTTCGCCCTTGCCGAGCTCGAGGCCGCCTCCGAGCTGGTGCACGCAACCGTGCCGGCTACGCCCCAGCACGCCTGGCCGCTGCTTGCCCGCCACACCGGCGCCGAGGTGTGGGTGAAGCACGAGAATCACACGCCGATCGGGGCCTTCAAGGTGCGCGGCGGCATCGTCTACATGGACTGGCTGGTGCGCTCGGGGAGGAAGGTGGCGGGCGTGGTCACGGCCACGCGCGGCAATCACGGCCAGTCGGTGGCGCTTGCCGCCCGCCGCGCCGGCCTTCCCGCCACCATCGTCATCCCGCACGGCAACAGCGCCGAGAAGAACGCCGCCATGCAGGCGTTCGGCGCGGAGCTCATCGTGCATGGGCGCGACTTCGACGAGGCCAAGCACTACGCCGCCCGGCTTGCCCAGGAGCGCAACCTGCACTACGTGCCCTCCTTCGACCCCCTGCTGGTGAAGGGGGTGGCCACCTACGCGCTCGAACTCTTCCGAGCCGTGGCCGACCTGGACGCCGTCTATGTGCCGATCGGCATGGGCTCGGGCATCTGCGGCCTGATTGCCGCCCGCGACCTGCTCGGCCTCGCGACCGAGATTGTCGGCGTGGTGGCCGAGGCGGCCCCGGCCGTGGCGCTCTCCTTCGAGGCGGGCTACCCTGTGCCCACCAACTCCGCCGCCACCTTCGCCGACGGCATGGCATGCCGCGAGCCGCATGCCGAGGCACTCGCCGCCATCGGCCGCGGCGCCGCCCGCATCGTGCAGGTGGGCGAGGCAGAGATCGCCGAGGCCATACGCCTGCTGTGGAGCGCGACCCACAACGTCGCCGAAGGCGCCGGCGCGGCGCCCCTCGCCGCCCTGCTGAAGGATCGGGCACGCATGGCGCGCAGACGCGTGGCCCTCGTCATGAGCGGCGGCAACATCGACACGCACGTCCTGCGCACCGTGCTCGAGGGCGGCACGCCGCAGCCCTAAGGCGCCCCCACTCCGGCGTCTACTTGGCGATGGCCTTGGGCAGCCACAGGGCGATCTCGGGGAACGCCGTCAGAAGCATGGTGAACGCGGCCATGATCGCAAGGTAGGGCAGGGTGACGCGGGCGATGTAGCCGATGCTCTCCTCGGTCAGGCCCTGGATCACGAACAGGTTGAAGCCCACCGGCGGCGTCACCTGCGCCATCTCCACCACCAGGACCAGGAAGACGCCGAACCACACTTCGTCGAAGCCGGCCGCCTTGACGATCGGCAGCACGATGGGGAGGGTCATGACGATCATGGAGAACCCATCGAGCAGGCAGCCGAGCACCAGGTAGAAGGCGACGAGGGCCAGCATCAGCGCGACCGGCGAGAGGCCGAGGCTCTTGACCCAGGCGGCGATGGCAGCGGGCACGCCGAGGAAGGCGAGCGACACCCCCAGGATGAAGGCGCCGAGCAGGATCATGGCAATCATCGAGCAGGTGAGCACGGCGCCGATGGCGATGTCCCTGAGCCCGGATAGCGAGAGCGAGCCCTGCAGCGCGGCGATGAGGAGCGCGCCGGCGACGCCGACGGCCGCCGACTCCGAGGGCGTGGCGAGCCCGCCGTACATGGAGCCCAATACGCAGGCGATGAGGAACAGGGCGGGCCCCAGCTCCTTGAGCGAGGCGAGCCGCTCGGCGGCGGTGGCATGGGCGAGCGCGCGCTCGCGCTCGGGCACCAGCTCGGGCACCAGCGTCGTGTGCACCATGATCCAGGCCGAGAAGGCCCCGGCCAGCAGCAGGCCGGGGATGAGGCCGGCGGTGAACAGCTTGACGATGGAGACGTCGCCCAGCACCCCGTAGATGATCATGATGTTGGAGGGGGGGATCAGGAACCCCAGGGTGCCGGCCCCGGCCAGCGAGCCCACGACGATGCTCTTGGAGTAGCCGCGCCGCGTCAGCTCGGCGATGGAGATGCGGCCCACGACCTGGGTGGTGGCCGCCGACGAGCCGGAGATGGCGGCGAAGATCGAGCAGCCGACCACGTTGACGTGCAGCAGGCGGCCCGGCAGCAGGCCCGCCCACGGCGCCACGCCCGAGAACAGCGCCTGCGACAGTCGCGTGCGGAACAGAATCTCGCCCATCAGGATGAACAGCGGCAGGGCCAGCAGCTCCTGCGTGGTCAGGATGTTCCAGGCCTGCTGCGGGATCAGCTTGAAGAGCGGCATGTCGCGGAAGAGCGCCAGCAGGAGCGAGCCGGTGATCGCCAGCGACAGCCCGATCCACAGCCCGCCGGCGAGAAGCGCGAAGAGCAGGACGACGAGGGTAAGGACCGTGGTGAGCATGCCGGTTGCGGGTCGCCGGGGGCGGTGCGCCACCCGGCTCCTGCCCTCCTACTCGACGGGGGCGCCTGCGCGCATGCGCTGGTCCTCGAGCGGCAGGCCGAGCGCCGCCTGAATGGCGCGGGCGACGAGCTGCAGGGCAAGGAGGCACATGCCGAAGGCGATAGCGGCGGTGGGCAGCCACAGCAGCGTGCCGCTGGTGTCGGACCGGCGCCCCTGCGCCCAGGTCTCCCAGGTGAACCCCACCATGCCGGCGGCGAGGAAGCCCACGAAGGCGAAGCCGACGAGGGCGAGGGCGAGCTCCAGCACGCGCCGTGCGCCCGGCCCGAGCCGGGACGTGAGCAGGGACACCCGGATGTGCCCGCCCGCGCGCAGGGTCATGGCGGCGCCGAAGGTGAAGGTGGCGGCCATCAGGTAGGACGAGTACTCCCAGGCCACCGGAATGTCCCCGGGCACGCCGGGCAGCACGTTGGAAAGCGCGCGGACGGCGACCTCGGCCAGCATGAGGCTGGTCAGCGCGGCAAGGCACAGGCTGCCAATCCAGCCGTCGAGGCGGCCGAGACGGTCGATGACGTCCAGCAGCAGCCGCACCGCGGGCGGCGCGGCCGCATTGGGGCTCGCTCCGCGCTCGTTCATGGGCGTGCGCCGCGACCGGTCATGGCGTCCCTTCCCCTCGCCCGCCGATCGGCCGGCGCCGCCCGTCTAGCGCTTGACCTCCGCCAGGTAGGCCTTGAGCGGGGCCTCGGCGGCCGGCGCCTTCTTGATGAACTCGTCGATCATCGGCCGCGCCTTGGCGCGCATCTCGGCCATCATCGCCGGCGGCACCGTGATCATCTCCATGCCCCCGGCAGTGAGGCGCGCGGCGCTGTCGGCGTCGTTCTTGGCGGAGACCGCCCAGAACTCCGGCTCGAGCCGCCTGGCCACGTCGAGAACCGCCTTCTGCTGATCGGGCGTGAGCTTGGCCCATGCCGCCTTGTTGACGGTGACCGCCTGGGAGGAGGCGCCGTGGTTGGTGCGGTAGAAGTACTTGAGGAACTCCCAGAACTTGCCGTCGACGCCCGAGGTGGCCGAGGTGGTGACGCCGTGCACGGCGCCGGAGGAGAGGGCCGGTACCACCTCGCCCCAGGGGATCAGCACCGGCGACATGCCGAGCATGGTCAGCAGGGCGTGCACCTCGCGGTCGGGCACGCGCACCTTGATGCCCTTGAGGCCCTCGAGGTTGTCGGCCTTGACCTTGAGGTGGAAGTACTGCGTCGGCCAGGGCACGATGTAGAGGACGATCTGGTTGTACTTGTCGAAGGTCTTCTCGATCAGCGGCCGGAAGTGCTTGTGCAGGACCTTGCGCTCGCTCTCGTCGCTCATCAGGAAGGGAACGGTCTCGATCCCGAGCAGCGGCTCGTCGCCCACCTGCTGGCTGAGCAGGATGTCGGCCATCGGCACCAGGCCGTCGCGCACGGCGCGCATGTGCTCGGGGCCCTTGAAGCCGAGCTGCCCGCCGCTCTTGACGGCGATTTCCACCGCGCCGTTGGTGGCGGCCTTCACCTCGTCGGCAAAGCGCTTGGCATTCTGGGTGTGGAAGTTGCCGTCGGGCCAGACGGTGGAGAGGTCCCACTTGATCTGGGCGGCGGCCGGCACTTGAGCGGAGAGCCACAGGGGAGCGGCCAGAGCCGCGCCGAGCACCAGGCGACGAGCGAGCATCCGATAATCCTCCGTGTTCGCGGCTCGCCTCGGCTCGCGGCCTCGCGCGACGAGCCCCGGGCGGCAGCGGCAGATGTGGCGGCAATCGTCGCGCGGCGGAATGCTTTGCGCAAGCCCTCCGGGGCCCGCAACAGCCCTCCCGCGTCCGGCCGCCGCGGCTGCCCACGATCGAGGCGGCCTGCCCCACTTCCTGCTCCCGCCCGGGGCAGCCGCTGGGTAATGTGCAGCGACACCGGAATTGACCGGCGATCCGGCGAGGGAAGGATGCGACAACCTGAGGCTGGCGCGGTGGCCGTCGTGACCACCCCCGACGGGGTGCGGGTGGCGGTGCACGAGTGGGGCGACCCGGACGGTCCCGAGGTCCTGCTGCTCCACGGCGTGGGCCAGAGCCACCTGTGCTTCGCCCGCCAGTGGGGCAGCGACCTGGCCCGCTCGCACCGCCTGGTGGCCTACGACGTGCGCGGCCACGGCGGCTCCGACAAGCCGCTGGCGGCCGAGCACTATTCGGATGGCCGGCGCTGGGCCGACGAGGTGCAGGCGGTGATGGACGCCAGGGACCTGCGCCGACCGGTGGCGGTGGGCTGGTCGCTCGGCGGGCGCATCCTGGTGCAGTACCTCGCCCATTACGGCGACGGCCGCCTCGCCGGCCTCAACCTCGTTGGCTCGCGCCTGATCCCCGACACGCGCTTCTCGGGGCCCGGTAGCCTCGCCGTTCCCACGGTCGACCCGCGTGATGCCGGCGCCCACATCGCCATGGCCGAGGCCTTCCTGCGCGCCTGCTACCACGTGCCGATGGAGGAGGCCGACTTCGCACGCGCGCTCGCCTACAACATGCTGGCCCCGGCCGAGGTGCGCAGCGCCATCCGCGCGTGGCGGGCGGACCCGGCGGCGGCAATGGCGGCGCTGCGGAACGTGCGCGTGCCCACCCTCCTCACACACGGCCGCCGTGACCAGGTGGTGCTGCCCGCCGTGACCGAGCTGGCGGCCGCCACCATCCCGGGCGCCGAGGTCTCCTGGTTCGAGGACTGCGGACACGCCCCGTTCTGGGAGGACGCCCCGCGCTTCAACCGCGAGCTCGCCGCCTTCGTGGCGCGCACGCGCACCCGGTCATGAACCGGCGCGGCCGTCGGACGGACCCGGCGGGTGGTGGCCGCCGCGGCGGCTGCGCCAGGCCTTGAGGCCGCGCGCCAGGCCGATCATGGCGAGCGACAGGGCGCCCAGAGCCGCTGCCAGCAGCGCCATGAAGACGAGCACCGGGGCGAACGCCCACACGGCCAGCACCGCCAGCAGGATGGCGGAGCCCGCGAGCCACAGGCGCAGCAGCGTCTCGGAGCGCCCGGCCATGGCTCGCATCATCGCGGAAAGAAGCGGCGGCCGAGGTAGGCCCACCCCAGCCCGAACACGAACTGGGCGATGAACACGCCGGCCGCGGCGCGCCCGACCTGGGCGGCGGCGGTGAGCCCCAGGCGTACCACGACGTAGAGCAGCACGGAGCCCGCCAGCGCCGCCGCGAACGCGGCAACGGGCAGCTTCTGCCTCTGGTCGGCGCTGCGGCCGAGCCAGAAGGCGACCACGATCACGGCCGGGTTGAGCAGCGCGGTCAGGATCACCGCGGCGAGGTCGACGGGCACGGCGGGGGGCATGAGCGGCCGCCCCGTCAGCCCTTGTCCCTGGCCTCCAGCCTCGGCCGCAGCTTCTCCTCCTCGTACTGGATGAACCAGCCGATCATCTGCCGCCACAGGGCCTCGACCAGGTCGGGCGGCAGGCCCTTCTCGCCGGCACGGGCGCGCACCTTGTCGATCACCTGCTGGTTGCGCCAGGGCACGTTGGCCTCCTGGCCGGCCTCGAGCTTGAGCTGCCAGGCGCGCTCCACGTAGCCGAAGCGCTCGGCGATGGCGTCCACCAGGGCCTTGTCGATGCGGTCGATCTCGGCCCGGACCTCGGTCATGTCGCGGCATTCGGCGGGGGGGCGGGAGGCCATGGGCAGCTCCTCCAGGGCGGACGGCGGATGGTGCGGCTTAGCGACTGCCGCCTGGCTTGGCAACCCGCCTGCGTCCGGCTTCCGCCGGGGCTTGCGCCGTCAGCGCCGGATCCAGCGGCACACCAGCACGCCGTGCCGGCGCAGGCAGACGCGGAAGCGCGGCCGCGGCCGCCGCGGCTCGGCTACCTTGCGCCGGGTCTGCGACCGCGCCACGCAGCGGCCGTCCGCCACCACCTCGCCGCGCCCGCATTCGAGCGGGCAGATGCGGCCCTTCTGGCCGGCCACCGCCTGCAGGCCCACGTCGGTCGGCGCCTCGGTGGGCACCACGATCCGGCTCAGGCGCACGAACTTGCGCAGCGCCACGCGGCTCGCCTCGTCCCACTCGCCGGAGGTCGAGCCGGGCTCGCAGCCGACGCGCCTGAGCTCCGTCTGCAGGGCGCGCGCCAGCGCCAGCGGATTGGTGGCCCGCGCCTCCGGCATCGGCGGCACGCCGGGCGGGGGCAGGGTGGCCACGCGCGGGCCCGGCGCGGCCCTGCCGGCCTCCCTCGCCAGCTGCTCGATGAGCACGCGGGCGAGGCCGGCGAAGGTGCCGGAGGGGAAGCGATCGAGATAGGTCTGCAGCACGGCAGACGACTTGCTGTCCTTGACCGCGTTCCAGAGCGCGATCTCCATCTCCTTGTCGTAATCGGGTGCGACGGCCGCGGGCGGCGTGCCGGACGCGGGCGGCGGCGCGCCCTGCAGGAACACCTCGCCGGTGAGCGAGGTGTGCTCCCACGGCACTTGCCGGCCGCCGGTGACCTGCAGCACGTCGTTGCGCACTGCGACCAGGATGGCGCTCACGTCCTTGCCGGGCGCCACCAGGTTCTTGATCAGGGCGCCGGCATAGGGCGAGTTGCGCCCCTCGCCGTCGAGCGCGACGTTGCCGGGCTGGGTGGAGAAGCCGATCAGCGTGCCGACGCCCGCCCTCACCTCGGCCAGCCCCTGCCCGACCTGGCCGCTGCGCGTGCCCATGGAGCGCGCGAGGTTGCGCGCCAGCGGGTTGTCGCGGCAGGCGTCGAGCAGAACGATGCTGGTCTTGGCCTCGCGCTCCATCTGCTTGAGCACCAGGGCGAGCGGCAGGCCCTCGAAGTCGATGTCGCCCTCGCTGGCGAGCTGGGCGTCGACCGGCACCAGGTAGTTCTGGCCCGACACCTGCAGGCCGTGGCCGGCGTAGTAGAAGAGGGCAAGGTCGGCGCCGGCGAGCTTCTGGCCGTACTCGCGGATGGTGCGCTCCATCGCCCGCTTGTCGAGGTCGCTGCCGGTCACCACCTCGAAGCCCAGGCGCAGGAGCACCGCCGCCATGTCGGCGGCGTCGTTGCGGGGGTTCCTGAGCTCGGCCGCGTTCTTGTAGGTGGCATTGCCGATCACCAGGGCGACGCGCTTCTCGGCCCGCGCCTCGGGGGCGAGCAGCACGGCGACGAGGAGCGCCACCAGCGCCGGAAGGCAACGCATGATCCCCTCCAACTCGTATTGCAGAGGCCCGCAACGGCAATGGATATGGGACGCCACCTGAACGTCTCATGAAGCGCGCGTTCAGCCGGCCGGGGCCGGGCAAGGAGGCCCGGAGCCGGTGCCCGGGCTCAGGCCCACCAGCGCTCGGGGGGCGGAAAGCGGCCCGCCGCGTCCTCGATCACCTGGCCGGCGCGGAAGAGCGTGGCCTCCTCGAAGGGGCGGCCGATGAGCTGCAACCCGAGCGGCGTCGCCTCCGAGGAGAGGCCCGCCGGCACCGAGATGCCGGGCAGGCCCGCCATGTTCACCGTCACCGTGAAGATGTCGTTGAGGTACATCTGGATCGGGTCTCCCGCCACCTCGCCGATGCCGAAGGCGGGGCCCGGGGTGGTGGGCGTGAGCAGCACGTCGACCGATTTGAACACCTCCTCGAAGTCCCGCGCGATGAGAGTGCGCACCTTCTGGGCCTTGAGGTAGTAGGCGTCGTAGTAGCCGGCGGAGAGCACGTAGGTGCCGATCAGGACGCGCCGGCGCACCTCGGCGCCAAAGCCCGCCGCGCGTGTGACCTCGTAGGTGTCGACGAGGTCGCTGCCCTCCCGGCGCAGGCCGTAGCGCATGCCGTCGTAGCGGGCGAGGTTGGAGGAGGCCTCGGCAGGGGCGACGATGTAGTAGGCGGGCAGCGCGTATTTGGTGTGGGGCAGCGAGACGTCGTGAATGGTGGCGCCGGCGGCCTTCATCCAGGCGATGCCCTGCTGCCACAGGTCCTCGATCTCGCCCGGCATGCCGTCCATGCGGTATTCCTTTGGCACGCCCACCCGGAGGCCCTTGACGCTCTGGCCCACCGCCGCCTCGTAGTCGGGCACCGGCAGATCGGCGCAGGTGGAGTCCCTGGGGTCAGCGCTCGCCATGTGGCGCAGCAGGATGGCCGCGTCGCGCACGGTCTTGGCGATGGGCCCCGCCTGGTCGAGCGAGGAGGCGAAGGCGACGATGCCGTAGCGCGAGCAGCGCCCGTAGGTGGGCTTGATGCCGACGGTGCCGGTGATGGCGGCAGGCTGGCGGATGGAGCCGCCCGTATCGGTGGCCGTGGCGCCGAGGCAGAGGTCGGCAGCCACCGCCGCCGAGGAGCCGCCTGAGGAGCCGCCCGGCACCAGCCCGACGTTGGAGCCCCGCCGCCGCCAGGGGTTGACGACCGGCCCGAAGCGGCTCGTCTCGTTGGAGGAGCCCATGGCGAACTCGTCGCAGTTGAGCTTGCCCAGCATGACGGCGCCAGCGTCCCACAGGTTCTGCGTGACGGTCGATTCGTAGGTGGGCGTGAACTCGGCGAGGATGTGGGAGCAGGCAGTGGTGCGCACGCCCTTGGTGCAGTAGAGGTCCTTGATGCCGAGCGGCAGGCCCTCGAGCGGCCGCGCCTCGCCCCGGGCGAGCCGGGCCTCGCTCGCCGCGGCCTGCTCCAGCGCGCGCTCCGGCGTGGGCAGCACGTAGGCATTGAGCGCCTTGTTGCCGGCCTCGATGGCGGCAAGGAAGGCGCGCGTGAGCTCGCCCGCGGAGAAGCGCTTCGCCAGCAGCCCCTTGCGGGCCTCGGCCAGCGTCAGTCTGGTGAGCTCGCTCACGTCGGGCGTCTCGTGTCCCTGTCGTCGCGAGGGCGGACCGGCGGCCCACGGCGGGCCCATGCCGCCGGCCGCACCATCCCGCGACGACGCCTCACTCCACCACCTTCGGCACCACGAAGAAATGCTCGGTGCGGGCCGGCGCGTTGGCAAGCACCGCGTCCGCCATGCCGCCGTCGCTCACCTGGTCCTCGCGCATCTTGAGCGTCATGGGCGTCACCCGCGTCATCGGCTCGATGCCCTCGGTGTCGACCTCGTCGAGCTGCCGCACCCAGTCGAGGATGCCCGACAGCTCCTTCTCCAGCGCCCGGGCCTCCGCGTCCGTGATCCTGATGCGGGCGAGGCGGGCGATGCGGCGCACGGTCTTCTCGTCGACTTCCATCGCTCGTCCATGGGCTTGCAGGCAGCGCGATCGGCAGGCACTCATAGCGGCGGCGGGCGCTGCGTGCAATGCCGGCGCCGGCCCAGGCCAGGCGGAGGACGAAATGAGCGAGCTCAGGCCGGCGGCACGGCGCGTGCAGGCGGCTCTCGATGCCAAGGGCCTCGAGGCCAGGGTCCGCCACATGCCGCAGAGCACGCGCACGGCCGAGGAGGCGGCGGCGGCCTGCGGGTGCGGCGTGGGCCAGATCGTCAAGTCGCTGGTGTTCCGCGGCGCCGCCTCGGGGCGACCCTACCTGCTGCTGGTGTCGGGCGCCAACCGCGTCGACGAGAAGGCGGTGGCCGCCCGCCTCGGCGAGGCGCTGCGGCGGCCCGATGCCGACTACGTGCGCGCCACCACCGGGTTCGCCATCGGCGGCATCCCCCCGCTCGGCCACGATACGGCCCTCGACACCTACATGGACGAGGCGCTGCTCGCCTTCGACGTGGTGTGGGCGGCGGCCGGCACCGCCGATGCCGTGTTTCCGGTCGATCCGCGGCGGCTGGCCGAGGCCGCCGGCGCCACCGTGATCGCCGTGGCGTGAGCCCCGGGGAGCCGGGGCCGGCGCTACTCCTCGTCACGCCACAGGCCCATCTTGCTCAGGAACGGCCCCAGGATGTCGGAGTAGTCGTCGGTCCACGGCCGCTGGCTGGTGCTCTCGAACTCGCTCACCCCCTCGAGCGAGCGGAACGGCTCGAGCGCCTCGGCACTCTTGGCGAACAGGGCCACCGTGGAGGTGGTCTGCGCGTAGCTGCCGTCGGCGGAATCGTCCGCCACCAGGAAGCCCTGCACGCCGGGCAGGAGCCGAACGGTGGCCGCCAGCACGCGCTCCAGGTCGAGATAGCGGTTGGAGATGTGCAGCAGCACGATGCCGTCGGGCTTGGCCTTGTCGAGGTAGAGGCGGAGCGCCTCCACAGTCATCAGATGCACCGGCACCGCATCGGAGGAGAAGGCGTCGACGATGATGAGGTCGAAGCTCCCGTCGGCCTCCTTGGCCATGGTCAGGCGGGCGTCGCCCAGCACGATGTCGGGCTTGGGCATGCAGTGCTTGAGGAACGTGAAGTAGTTGGGGTTGCTGGCGATGCCGATGATCACCGGGTCGATCTCGAAGAATCGCCACGCCTCGCCCTCCTTGGCGTGGCAGGCGAGCGAGCCCGCGCCCAGCCCGGTGACGGCATAGCGCCCTTTGCGGTCGCCCAGGCGCTCGCGCACCCTGGCGATGGTCTGGGCCATCGGGCTGTTCTCGTAGTAGTAGGTGGCGGGGGTGGGATCGTCGATGCGGTTGCCGTCCTCGTCCCTCACGCGCTGGGCGCCGTGCAGCGTGGTGCCGTGCACGAGGGTGTGATACTCGCCGTCGGCCGACTGCTGCACGCGGTAGACGCCGAAGTAGCTGCGCTGGGCCTCACCGCGCTTGACGCCGGAGGGCAGCCACACCAGCGCGCAGAACACCAGGCTCGCCGCCACCAGCTGGCGCGTGGGATGGCGGAACTGGGCGATCAGGACCGCCACCAGCGCCGCCACCACCAGGGGAGTGGTGCCCCATTCGCCCACCCGGATGCCGAGCCTGCCCGCGGCCCACGGCAGCCAGTAGATGGCGAGGATGCCACCGGCCACGATGAGCCACAGCACCAGCGCCTCCTGCTTGTCGGCCTCGGTCATGCCCTCCTCGGGCGTGCCCTGCCGGTCGGCGGCCGGCTTGCGCCCGATCATGGCCGCGGGCAGGCGCGCGATGGTGGTGCCGACGCGGCGCAGGGCCTCGGCGCTGACCACGCCGGGCCGGCAGGCCATGGACAGGGCGAGCAGCAGCGGGTACTCGAACACCTCGCTGAACACCTTGGGCGCGATGAGCGCCGCCGACAAGCCGCCGAGCGCACCGCCGAACGACATCCAGAGGTAGAACTCGGTGAGATGGCGGGCCGCCGGCCGTGCCTCGTAGAGGGTGCGGTGGGCCACCATGGCCGAGGTGAAGAACACCGCCACGCCGGTGGCGGCCGTCAGGAACCAGGTTTCGTGCTTGGTCTGGGAGAGCGCAAGCAGCGCAACGGCCACCGACGCCAGGTGCAGGAGCAGCAGGAGCCGGCGCGGGATCAGCGGCCGCTCGCGGAACACCAGCACGAAGGTGAGCAGATAAAGCGACAGCGGCAGCACCCACAGGAGCGGGGCGGAGGCGATGTCGGTCGTCACATGGGTGGTGAAGGCCGTGAGCAGGGCAGCCGGCACCAGCGCCAAGCCGATCCAGCCCAGCCGCGCGCCCCAGGTGGGAGCGGCGGAGGCGGCATCGCCCGGCCCCGACTGGGGCAGGGCCGCGACGGTGCTGCCGCCCGCGTGGGCACGGGCCAGCACGAAGGAGAGCGCCAGCGCCGCCATCAGCAGCAGGAACCCCAGCATCCAGAGCCGGCTCAGGGCCCTGAGGCCGAACGCCGGCTCCAGCACGAACGGATACCCGAGGAGGGCGATAAGGCTGCCGAGGTTGCTTGCGGCGTAAAGGAAATAGGGGTCGGCGGCGTGGGGGTGGCCGCTGCGCGCAAACCACGCCTGCAGCAGCGGGGCGTTGGCCGCAACGGCCAGGAAGGGCAGGCCGACGGCGGCAGTGAAGAGGCCGAGCTGCCACAGGTAGGGCTCGCCGGGCGGCGGCTCGCTCCAGGCGGCGGGCAGCCCGATCGGCAGCGACAGCAGGGCGAGCAGGCACACGCCGAGGTGCACCAGGCCGGTGAACGGCAGCGGCGCCCGGGCGATCAGCAGGTGGGCGTAGCAATAGCCCGCGAGCAGCGCCGCCTGGAAGAAGAAGATGGCCACCGCCCACACCGACGGCGAGCCGCCGAGCACGGGCAGCACCATCTTGGCGAACATCGGCTGCACCGAGAACAGGAGCAGGGCCGAGAGGAAGGTGGTGGCGGTGTAGGTCCACAGCACGAGGGCGGGGTGGAACGGCACTGCAGGGCTACTCGGGCCGGCGGGCACCGGCGTCGCCGCGTCGGGAGCTCCCGGCTTGGCTGGAGTTTCGACGACCGAGTCGGGCATCCCTGCAACTCCCATTCGGGGGCGCCCGCGCATGCGTCGCCGCCGGTCCGGCTCACACCCTGAGCGTCTGGCCCACCTTGGCCGCCGCCGTTGCGCGGCTTTCCACCCCGGCAACGAACTCCTGGGCGTTTGGATCCAGCGCACCCGGGATATTGCGCTCCCCCCGCCGGCCGCAATCCTGCGCCGAGCAATGTGGCGCATTGACGGGGGCGACGCAGGCTTCCGTCGCCGCAGCGCCGCCGACCGCCTGCGCCGGCCCGAGCCTCTCCACCCCCATCGACTTGGCACCTATGGACCGCCGGAACCGCCACGTGCGCGCCGCCCGCCGCGTTTGGCCGTTGTGCGCGGGCGGGAGTATAAGGCCCGCCATCGCCGCAACAAGGATCATGATGGCGCAATGGGTGGCGTGCCGGACAGCGAGGAGCGGCGGGGCGGGGTGCTGGCGGCAGACGAGTTCGCCCGCGCGCTGAGGCCGGGCGCGCGCCTCATCGGCATCGACCTGGGCACCAAGACGCTGGGCCTTGCGCTCTCCGATGTGACGCGCACCATCGCCTCGGGCCTCGCCACCCTGCCGCGCACCCGGTTCGCGGCCGACGCCCGGCGACTCATCGAGCTCGCGGCCGAGCATGCGGCAGGCGGCCTGGTGGTGGGCCTCCCCGTCAACCTCGACGGCTCCGAAGGGCCGCGCGCCCAGGCCACCCGCGCCTTCGCCCGCAACCTCGCCAGGCTGACGCCGCTGCCGATCCTGCTGTGGGACGAGCGCCTGTCCACGGTGGCGGCGGAGCGGACGCTGCTCGAGGCCGACCTGTCGCGCCGGCGCCGTGCCCTGGTCATCGACAAGGTGGCGGCCACGCTGATCCTGCAGGGCGCGCTCGACCGCCTCAAGCTCTTGGATGGCGCACCGACAACCCCGGGTCGATGACTCGCGAGGGAGGGAGGCAGGAAGATGACCGTCGACACCTTCGCCACGCCGCTCGACCTCGCGGCGCTCGCCTATTTCCTGCTGGCGATCGGCATATACCGGCTGATCGCGGGCCCCCGCGCGCTAGAGGGGCGCAGCCTGGTCGGAGCCATCCAGCGGCAGAGATTGCGCTGGATGCTCAACATGGCCGGCCGCGACAACCGCATGCTCGACGCCATCCTGCTCGGCAGCCTCAGCCAGGGCAACGCCTTCTTCGCCTCCACCAGCGCCATCGCCGTGGGCGGTCTCGCCGCCACCATGGGCTCGGGCGACAAGCTCCAGGCGATTCTCGGGCGGCTGCCCTATGTGGCCTCAGCCACGCCGCTCGTGTGGGAGGTCAAGCAGCTGCTCATCCTCGCCATCTTCGTCTACGCATTCTTCAAGTTCGCGTGGGCGTTTAGGCTGTCACATTACGCCGCCATCATGCTCGGCGCGATGCCCGACGCCGGCGCCGAGCGCGAGCAGTGCCGCAGTCACGCGGAGCGCACGGCGCGGCTCATCGGGCTCGCCGGCGAGCACGCCAACAGCGGCATCCGCTCCTTCTATCACGCCATCGCCGCCATCGCTTGGTTCTTCCACCCGCTGCTCTTCATGGCCGCCACCACCTGGGTGATCGTGATCCTCGCGCGTCGCGACTTCTTCTCGCGCTCACTGCGCCTCATCGCCGAGCCCGGCCCGCCGCCGGCTGCCTAAGGCATGGGCGGTCCGCTCACGGCATGATCGCGGGACTTCAAATCTTCGTTTACGACCAAAGGCGAATGTAGGCGGGCTGACGATACGGAGCCTTGCGAGCCGGGACTAGCAGACCTGCAGCCGGCGCATTAAGTAGGGAGACGGAACTTCATCGCGAGGACCGTTTGCTGTAGCTTTCGAGCGATCATACCGCGGAGAACAAGTCTATGAAGACGAATCATCGTTCGGGTCCCCTCGACGTCTCGGCTCTTCACCTCCTTCACCGGGCCGGTCAGTGCGCTGAGGTATTGTTTACGAACGAGACCGGTAAGACCGACCTGACCCCGCGCCAGTACGCGATCCTGGCGAGCGTGGCCCAGAATCCCGACATCAGCCAGACCGGCCTGGTCGAGCAGACCGGCGTGGACCGCTCCACGCTGGCCGACATTGTGCGCAGGCTGGTCAAGAAGGGGCTGTTGCAGAGAAAGCGCACCCGGCGCGACGCCCGCATGTACGCGGTGCGGCTGACGCAGAAGGGCCAGTCGGCGCTCAACGCCATCAAGCCGGCGGCTGCCCGCGTCGACCAGCGCCTGCTGTCGGTGCTCGGCGCCAGCCAGCGCAGCGAGTTCATCGGCGCCCTGGGCGAGATCGTGCGCGCAATGAGCCGGCAGACCAGCCAGCAGCGCTAAGGCTAAGGCCGAGCTTCAGGCCAGGGCCGCGCCTCACGCCGCACCCGGCAGGGCGCGGTCCACGATCGCCCGCGTGTCGGCCCAATCGAGGCCCTGGCCGTAGGTGTGGCGCGCAGCCCCCGACAGGCGGGTGGCGATGAAGGCATCCGCCACGGGGGCCGGGGCGTGCGCGCGCAGGATGGTGGCGGCCGCCAGGGTGGCCAGCGCCTCGGCCAGGTCGCGCCCTCGCCGGTCCAGCAGGCGGGGCTCGTAGAGCAGGGTCTGAACACGGGTCAGCTGCCCCTTGAGGTGGGCGTCGCCGCCCACCGCCTTGGCGAGGTCGTCCAGCACGATCTCGACCGTCTCCGGCTCGCGCTGCAGCACGCGCAGGAGGTCGAGCGCCATGACGTTGCCGGAGCCCTCCCAGATGGCGTTGACCGGCAGCTCGCGGTAGATGCGCGCGGCGATGCCCTCCTCGACGTAGCCGTTGCCGCCCAGGCACTCCATCGCCTCGTAGGCGAGCGCCGGGGCGATCTTGCACACCCAGTACTTGGTCACCGGCGTCATCAGGCGGCGCCACGCCGCCGCGTGCTCGTCGGCGGCCCGATCGAAGCTGCGCGCCAGCCGGAACGACAGGGCGGTGGCGGCCTCCACGTCGAGGGCCATGTCGGCCAGCACCAGGCTCATCAGCGGCTGGTCGACAAGGCGCTTCTGGAACACGGTGCGGTGCCGGCAGTGATGGACGGCGTTAGCGAGGGCGAGCCGCATGAGCCCCGAGGAGGCTACCGCGCAGTCGAGCCGGGTGCAGGTGACCATCTCGATGATGGTGGGCACGCCGCGCCCCTCCTCGCCGACGAGCCAGGCGTGTGCGCCATGGAACTCGACCTCCGAGGAGGCATTCGAGCGGTTGCCGAGCTTCTCCTTGAGGCGCTGAAAAGCGAGCGCGTTGACGCTGCCGTCGGGCAGGAAGCGCGGCATGAGGAAGCAGGAGAGGCCCCCCGGCGCCTGGGCCAGCACCAGGAAGGCATCGCACATCGGCGCCGACATGAACCACTTGTGCCCCGTGACGACATACTCCGCGCCGGGGCCGCCGCTGCCCGCCGCCGGCACGGCGGCGGTGGTGTTGGCGCGCACGTCGGTGCCGCCCTGCTTCTCGGTCATGCCCATGCCGATGGTCACGCCGCGCTTCTGCCCGGCCGGCCGGAAGGAGCCGTCGTACTCGCGCGACAGAATCCGGGGCACCCACCACTCGGCGAGCGAGGGCTGCAGCTGGAGCGTGGGCAGCGCGGCATTGGTCATGGTGATGGGGCACTGGTGGCCGGCCTCCATCTGAATCGCCATGTAGCAGCCGGCCGAGCGCGCCACGTTGGCTCCGGGGAGGGGCGGCGCCCCGGGCGTGGCCAGATGGTCCCAGGCCGAGCAGTGCAGGCCCTCGGCCGCGCTCAGCGCCATGCATTCGTGGTAGGCGGGGTGGAACTCGACCGTATCGAGCCTACGCCCCTTGGCATCGAAGGGCCTGAGCCGGGGCGGGTGCTCGTTGGCGAGCCGGCCGCGCTCGAAGGCCTCGGCGCTGCCGCAGGCGGCTCCGAAGGCGGTGAGGCGCTTCACCGCATGGCCGCCGCCCTCGCGGTTGACCGCCTCCATGAGCGCCCGGTCCGACGTGAACAGGTTGACGTCCGCAAACGGCGGGCTCTGGTTGAAGACCTCGTGGGTGGCGAACTGGCTCGTCATGCGGTCCTCCGCGCCTTCGCCCACCATCTTAACCCTGCCGCTGCCGCCAGCCTATCAACAGCACCGGCCCATCGCGACGGGGCGGTGCGGTTCGCCTTGCCCTTGCCCCTGACTCGGCGTATAGGGGCGACTTTAATGACCAATCCCCTAGGCAAAGGCTCCTTCGTCCGCCGTCACCTGCTGACCTGCGAGAATTTGACGGCCGGCGAGATCAACGCCCTGCTCGACCTGGCCGACAAGGCCGCCGAGAGCAATCGCCAGATCATCAAGAAGCGCGACGTCCTGCGCGGGCGGACGCTGATCAACCTGTTCTTCGAGGCGTCCACGCGCACCCAGAGCTCCTTCGAGCTGGCGGGCAAGCGCCTGGGCGCCGACGTCATGAACATGAATGTGTCGACCTCGTCGGTGCAGAAGGGGGAGACGCTGATCGACACGGCAATGACGCTCAACGCCATGCGCCCCGACATACTGGTGGTGCGCCACCATGCCGCCGGGGCGGTGGAGCTGCTGGCCCAGAAGGTCGACTGCTCGGTGGTCAACGCCGGCGATGGCGCCCACCAGCACCCCACCCAGGCCCTGCTCGATGCCCTCACCATCCGGCGCGCCAAGGGCCGCATCGCCGGGCTCACGGTGGCCATCTGCGGCGACATTCTGCACTCGCGCGTGGCCCGCTCCAACATCAACGTGCTCAACACCATGGGCGCGCGCGTGCGCCTGGTTGCGCCGTCGACCCTGCTGCCGCCCCACGCCGAGCGGCTCGGCGCCGAGATCTTCACCGACATGAACGCGGGCCTGGACGGCGTCGACATCGTCATGATGCTGCGCCTGCAGCGGGAGCGCATGCAGGGCTCCTACGTGCCCTCGACGCGCGAGTACTTCCACTTCTTCGGCCTCGACCACGACAAGCTCGCGCGCGCCAAGCCGGATGCGCTCATCATGCACCCCGGCCCCATGAACCGCGGGGTGGAGATCGCCTCCACCATCGCCGACCACTCGCGCAGCGTCATCCGCGACCAGGTGGAGATGGGGGTGGCGGTGCGCATGGCGGTGCTGGAGGCGATGGCTCGCCAGCTGCCCAACCAGTGAGCCGGAGGGGCCCCATGCGCAAGAACGGCTCGCACCCGGCGCCCGAGCCCACCGCCTTCCTCAACGCCCGCCTCGTCGATCCGGCCTCGGGCCGCGACGAGCCGGGCGGCCTGCTGGTGGAGGACGGGCTGATCGCCGACCTCGGGGCCCACCTGCGCCGCAACGCGCCGGAGGGCGCGCGGGTGGTCGACTGCCGCGGCCACCTGCTCTGCCCGGGCCTCGTCGACATGCAGGTGTTCACCGGCGAGCCGGGCCTCGAGCACCGCGAGACGCTCAAGACCGCGAGCCACGCCGCCGCGGCCGGCGGCGTCACCACCATCGTCGTCATGCCCGACACCGAGCCCGTCATCGACCAGGTGGCGCTGGTCGACTTCATCCAGCGCCGCGCGCGCGACAACGCGGTGGTCAACGTCCACGTCATGGCCGCCATGACGCGCGGGCTCAAGGGCCAGGACATGAGCGAGATCGGCCTGCTCAAGCGGGCCGGAGCCATCGCCTTCACCAACGGCAAGTCGAGCGTCACCAACACCCGCGTCATGCACAACGCGCTGCTCTACGCCAAGGACCACGGCGCGCTCATCGCCCACCACACCGAGGACCCCCACCTCACCGAGGGCGCGGTGATGAACGCGGGCGAGGTGGCGACCAGGCTCGGCCTGCCGGGCGTGGACAAGGCGGCCGAGACCATCGTGCTCGAGCGCGACGTGCGCCTGGTGGCCATCACCGGCGGGCGCTACCACGCCGCCGCGCTGTCCTGCGCCGACAGCCTCGCCGTGATCCGCGAGGCCAAGCGGCGCAAGCTGCCGGTCACCTGCGGGGTCTCGATCAACCACCTCACCCTCAATGAGAACGACATCGGCTCCTACCGCACCTTCCTGCGCCTGCGGCCGCCGCTGCGCGCCGAGGAGGACCGGGCGGCCATGGTGCGCGGGCTGGCGGCGGGCGAGATCGACGTGATCGTATCGAGTCACGACCCCCAGGATGCTGACGTCAAGCGCCATCCCTTCGCCGAAGCGGCCGACGGGGCGATCGGCCTCGAGACCCTGCTGGCGGCCGCGCTGCGTCTCTACCACGGCGGCGAGGTCGGCCTCATGCCGCTGCTCAGAGCCATGACCGCTAATCCAGCGCGGCTCCTCGGCCTGCCCTCCGGCCGGCTCGAGAAGGGGGCGCCGGCCGACCTCATCCTGGTGGACCTCGGCCAGCCCTGGGTTGTGGACAAGGCCCTGCTGAGATCACGCTCCAAGAACTCGCCCTTCGACGAGAGCCGCATGCAGGGTCGCGTGCTCGCCACCATGGTTGCGGGCAACACGGTCTACCAATACGCTCCCCCCGGGCGGGGCTGACGCGAGCGCCCCCAGCCTCGGGCATACGGCGATGGGCCTTCTCTTCTCCTCCTACGCACCCCTGGCGCTGCTCGCCGGCTATCTCCTGGGCTCCATCCCCTTCGGCCTGCTGCTGACGCGGGCCGCCGGCCTCGGCGACGTGCGCGACATCGGCTCCGGCAACATCGGCGCCACCAACGTGCTGCGCACCGGCCGCAAGGGGCTCGCCGCCGCCACCCTCCTGCTCGACGCCCTCAAGGGCACGCTCGCGGTGCTGCTGGTCCACGACGTGGCCAAGCGCTACGTGGCCTTCGACGCCTTCCACCTCTCCTACGTGGCGGGGCTCGGCGCCTTTCTCGGCCACCTGTTCCCGGTGTGGCTGCGCTTCCTCGGCGGCAAGGGGGTGGCGACCTACATCGGTGTGCTGTTCGGGCTGCACTGGCCAGCCGGGATCGTGTTCTGCCTGGCGTGGGCGGCCACCGCCGTCGCCTTGCGCTACTCCTCGCTTGCCGCCCTTGTCGCCACCGTGGTGGTGGTGGTCTACTACCTGCTCGTGGGCCAAGCCGGCCTGCTGTTCATCCTGATCATGTCCATTCTCATTTTCGGCAAGCACCACTCCAACATCCGCCGCCTGCTTGCCGGCGAGGAGAGCAAGATTGGCGCCAGCTCGTCCGCCGCATCCTCAGCCCGGTCCTGAGGCGGGCTCGGAGACACGCACCAGGCTCACCCCCGCACCGCTGCCGCAGGCCCCGCTCGATGCCGCCCAGCGGCTTGCCTGCCTGCGTCTCATCCGCAGCGACAACGTCGGCCCCATCACCTTCCGCGAGCTCATCAACCACTTCGGGGGCGCGGAGGCGGCGCTCGAGGCCCTGCCCGAGCTGTCGCGCCGCGGCGGCCGCCAGGCGATCCGCATCTGCTCCCGGGCCCAGGCCGAGGCCGAGCTGGAGGCGGCCGAGCGGATCGGCGCGCGCCCCCTCTTCACCATCGAGCCCGGATACCCGCCGGCGCTGGCGGAGGTCGCCGTGCCCCCGCCCATGCTCTACGTCAAGGGCCGCACCGAGCAGCTGGCGCGGCCCATCTTCGCCATCGTCGGCGCCCGCAACGCGTCCGCTGCCGGCCAGAAGCTCGCGCGCGCCTTCGCCGCCCGCATCGGCGAGGCCGGCCTGGTCATCGCCTCCGGGCTCGCCCGCGGCATCGACCGGGCGGCGCACGAGGCGGCGCTGGCACACGGCACCGTGGCGGTGCTCGCCGGCGGCCTCGACAACGTCTACCCGCCCGAGCACGCCGAGCTGCAGGCGATGATCGGCGAGCAGGGCTGCCTGGTGAGCGAGAATCCGCCGGGCTTCGCCCCGCGCGCGCAGGACTTCCCCCGCCGCAACCGCATCGTCTCCGGCATCGCCCTCGGCGTTCTGATCGTGGAGGCGGCGCGCCGGTCGGGCACGCTCATCACGGCGCGCACCGCCGCCGAGCAGGGCCGGCTGGTGTTCGCCGTCCCCGGCCACCCCCTCGACCCGCGCGCCGAGGGCACCAACCGCCTGCTGCGTGACGGAGCCATGATCGCCACCGCGCCCGACGACGTGGTCGAGGCGCTGCTGCCGATGCTGGGGCGCGGCGCGGCCGCCCCGGCGCCCGTCCGGCCGGCGCCGGCCCCGGCCGCACCCGCAGATGCCCACCCGCTGCCCGAGCTCGGCGCCGGCGACCGCGAGCGGCTGCTTGCCGCGCTCGGTCCGGCCCCGGTCGACGTCGACGAGCTGGTGCGGGTGACGGGGCTCGCCCCCCGGGCCCTGCAGATCGCGCTGATCGAGCTCGCGCTCGCCGGCCGCATCGTGCGCCACGGCCACCAGCTGGTCTCCCTGGCGCCGGACTGACGTCCGCGCGTGGCGACTGGAACATGGACGGGACGGAGGATGCGGAGTGGGGAGAGCGGGTGGAGCGTGCAGCCCTGGGTTCCGGCTCTCGCGCTTCGCGCCCGGCCGGAATGACAGCGGAGCGCTTGGCCCGAATGACAATGGAGGCCTGCCGATAAGCCGGAGATGCGGATGCTCGGGCAAGACGCCCGCAGATGGGGACGCGCTCGCCAGCGGGCATGGCGGCCCGGCGATCGGCTCACGCCTCGCGCGTAGGCGCGAGCGGCCCGCGCCCCCACGCCACGAAGTCCGGGTTGACGAAGGCGCGCTCGCGGTTGCCGTAGGCGAGCGGCGAGCCGTCGAGCCGCGTCACGGCGCCGCCGGCGGCGGCGAGCACGGCGTGGCCCGCGGCCGTGTCCCACTCGCTGGTGGGGCCGACGCGCGGGTAGATGTCGGCCTCGCCCCGGGCGATCAGGCAGAACTTGAGCGAGGAGGCGAGCGCCCGCCGCTCGATCACGTGGTAGCGGCCAAGGAAGCTCTCGGTGGCGCGGGTCAGGTGGGAGTGGCTGACGAGGGCGAGGAGGGCGTGCGGGTCGGGCACGCGCGTGCGGATGGGCGCAAGGGCGCAGTCGGCGAGGCGAGCGGGGCGGGCATCGGGCGGGACCTGGCCGCCGGCGGCCGCGCCGGGGGAGAGGGTGACGTAGAGGTCGGCCAGGGCCGGGGCGTAGACCACGCCGAAGGCCGGCCGTCCTCCCTCGACCAGGGCGACGTTGATGGTGAACTCGCGCCGACCCTTGATGAAGCCTTTGGTGCCGTCGAGCGGATCGACCAGGAAGAAGGGCCGGCCGGCGATATCGGGCACCCGGCCGCCGGTGACCGCCTCCTCGGCGATCACGGGCACGCCCGGGGCGAGGCGATCGAGCCCCTCGAGGATGATCTCCTCGGCCTCGCGGTCGGCGGCGGTCACCGGGCTCTGGTCGGCCTTCCTCTCCACCGCCACGTCGCCGGCGAAGTGCGCCATCTGGGCGCGGGCGGCGGCCAGCACCACCGGCAGCAGGCCCTCGGCCAGGCGCCCGATCTCGTCTGCGTGCATGACGGCTCCCGCCCTGATTCGTGCAGGGCGCGCCGCCGGCCGGACGGGCGGCGGCGCCACCTGCGCCTTGCCTGACGCGGTAGTGACGAAAAAACAATACGTTCCGCCACCGGCGCGGTGGGCCGAGGGCCGCCCTGGCACCCTTCCCGCGAAGCGTGTATCAAGGTCGGGCTGAAGCGCAAGCGGTTCTGTGGCCAGCGTGGTGCCCGCAGTTGCAAGCGGCCGGCCGCTCCTCCAACGAACAAGAACCAGAGGGCTGCCAATGAACGAGCGCGTCCAGCCGACCGATCTCGAGCTCGCCGCACTGATCTCGAGCAAGATCTGCCATGACGTGATCGGCCCGGTCGGCGCCATCTACAACGGCCTCGAGATTCTCGACGAGGACGACGACGCCGAAGCCAAGACCTATGCGCTGGACGTGATTCGCAACGTCACCGAGCAGGCCTCCGCGCGCCTGCAGTTCGCCCGCTTCGCCTTCGGCGCGGCGGGCTCGGCCGGCGCCCAGATCGAGCTGGCCACCGCCGAGCAGATCAGCCGCGGCCTGCTGGGCAAGGGCAAGCACAAGCTCGCCTGGCGGGGCCCCACGGGCCAGATGGCCAAGGACAAGGTCAAGCTCCTGCTCAACCTGGTGGCGAGCGCCGTCACCGCCCTGCCGCGCGGGGGCGAGATCGAGGTGTCGGTTACCGGCAGCCTGGAGCAGCCCTCCTTCGCGTTGCGCTGCCAAGGCACCGCCGCCCGGCCGCCGCAGTATCTGGCCGACTACGTGTCGGGCGGCCAGCCGCCGCAGCTCGATGCCCTGTCGATCCAGGCCTATTACACGTGGCGGCTGGCGGGCTCCTGCCGGATGCGCCTGGAGATCGCCAAGGACGGCGCCGACGTGATCCTGGCCGCCAAGCCGCACGCGTGAGGCGCCTGGCCGGGCGCGGGATTCGCGCAAGGCAACTTTAACCCTTTCTCGTCAGCCTCCGCCGTGCGGGGGTGGACAATGGCGAACGGTCGGCTGTCGCGCGGTGCAGAGGCCAGCATGAAGACGTGCCTGGTCGTCGACGACTCGGAGGTGGTGCGCCGGGTCGCCCGCGCGCTGTTCGAGAAGCTCGAGCTGGAGACCAGCGAGGCCGAGAACGGGGAGGACGCGCTGGCCCAGTGCGGCAAGGCCATGCCGGACGCCATCCTGCTCGACTCGCACATCCCGGCGATGCCCACGGCCGCCTTCCTGTCGGCGCTGCGCGCCCTTCCCGGCGGCGACAAGCCGCTGGTGATCTACTGCGCCACCGAGAACGATCCCAAGGAGATCGCCCGCGCCCTTACGGCCGGCGCCGACGACTACGTGCTCAAGCCCTTCGATCGCGAGTCGCTGCGCGCCAAGCTCGCCGCCGGCGGGCTCATCGAGTGAGGGGGCTCAGGCGTCGCCGGCAAGCGCGCCGGAGGCCTGCGGACGCCGCCCCGGCCGCGCCGCCAGGGTGACGCCGGCCAGGATCAGGCCGAAGCCCACCACGTGGTAGAGCATGAGCCGCTCGCCCAGGAAGGTGGTGGCGAACAGCGCGCTGAAGATCGGGATGGTGTGCAGGAAGGCGCTGGCGCGCGGCGCCCCGACGAGGTCGATGCCGCGGTTCCAGGCAACGTAGGCCAGCACGCTGGTGAACAGCGCGGCATAGAGGATGGCGAAGGCGGTGATGAGGTCGGCCGCGAGCACCCAGCCGGTGGCGTACTCCCAGGCCGCGAACGGCACGTTGCCGAGGGCGGCGACGAAGGACACCGCGAACAGGAAGCTCATGGGGTGCACGGCCGGACGCAGGCGCAGGCAGGCACAGTAGACCGCCCAGAACACCATGTTGACGATGATGATGAGGTCGCCGCCGTTGAAGGTGAGGGTGAGGAGCCGCTCGGGGTAGAGCTGGGTGACGATGGCGAGCACGCCCACGAACGAGATGGCGACGCCCGCGAGCTGGCTGGGGCCGAGCCGGTCGGAGAACAGGAGGTAGCTCGCGGCGACGATGAAGGCCGGCGACACCGAGCCCACCACGCCCATGTTGAGGGCGGTGGTGTACTGGAGGGCCACGTACTGCAGGGTGCCGAAGGCGGCGCCGCCCACCAGCGCGAGGAAGGTGAGGACGCCGGCGTGGCGCTCGAGCCTGCCCCAGTCGGCACGGATGTGCGGCCAGGCCAGCACCGACACCAGGGCGAACACCAGCACCCAGCGCGCCACCGACAGGCTGGCGGGCGGGGCGTGCCCCGCGATCGCGCGCGCGATCACGTGGTTGCCCGCCCAGCAGGCGGAGGCCAGCGGCAGCAGCAGATAGGCTGCGGCCGGCGATCTGAGAAAGGACGTCACGAGCTGCCCGTCTCACCGTTGCGGACGGGCCCTTGCCCGGCCGTCGTCGCGGGCAGCGCTCTTCGCACGCGGGGCGGCGGGGGGCAAGGCGGCAAGCTATGCGCCCGCGGCGCGGCAGGTCGGCCGGCCGGGGCTTTAGCGGAGGAGGGCGGACCCCGACCGCTCGACCCCGGGCAGGCCTCAGCGCGGCCCGGATGCGTGCGCCGTGCTCGCGGCGTCGTGCCCGCGGGCCGGCGCGCCGGCGGTCACCCCGTCGGCGCCCGGCGGGCCGGACCTGGTGCTGACGATGTCGGCGATCAGGACGGCGAACACGGCCGCGGCGACGAGCAGCAGGCCCGCGATCTGCAGCGCGGTGCCGGCGGGGGTGGGCATGACGGGTGTGCGGGGCATACGGTCCTCCCGTGCTTCGGCAGGTGGCGCTGCGGCCGGGTCAGCGATCGGCGCTGTCGCAGGCCTTGGGCGAGATGCCAGCCAAGCGTCGACCGGCTCAGCCCGCGGCGGCGCAGCTCCGCGTCTGAGAGGCCGGACAGGCGCTCGTAGAGGGCGGCGGCCGCCCCGTGAAAATTGCAGAATGCAGTGCCTTCAAGGCCTTAAGGGTGAGGGACGGGCTCTGGCAGGTGGACAGCGTGCCGCCCAGATTTCAGGTTGCCCTGCTCGGCCGGCTCGAGCTGACCGGACCGCAGGGGCGGGTCGAGCTGACCGGCAGGAAGCTCGCCGCCCTGCTCGCCTTCCTGGCCTGCACGGCGCCTGAGACGCACACCCGCGACCGCCTCATGGCGCTACTGTGGGGCTCCCACTTCGAGCCCCAGGCGCGGCAGAACCTGCGCCAGGCCCTCACCCGCCTGCGCCGCCTCCTGGGCGAGAAGACCCTGATCACCAGCGGCGAGGCGGTGGCGCTGGAGCCCGGCGCCGTCGCCTGCGACGTGGCCCAGTTCGAGGCGCTGGCGGCTGAAGGCAGCCGCGAGGCTCTGAGCGCGGCGGTCGAGCTCTACAGGGGGCCCCTGCTCGCCGACGTCGCCATCCCCGAGGAGGCCTGGACCGAGTGGGTGGGCGTCCAGCGCGCGCGGCTGGAGGGGCTGGCGCTCGATGCGATGGTGAAGCTCGCCGCGCAGGAGCTTCAGGCCGGTGACCACGAGCGCGCGGCCAGGCTCGCCGCTCGGGCAATCGAGGTGAGCAGCCTGCGCGAGGATGCCCACCGCCTCCTGATGCGGGCGCTGGCAGCCGGCGGGCGGCGGGCCGACGCGCTCCGTCACTACGGGGACCTTGCCGCGCTGCTGCGACGTGAGCTGGACGTGGAGCCGGACTCCGACACGCGGGCGCTGGCGACGGAGCTGCGGAAGGTGCCCGCAGCGGGGCCCGGCCGGCTTGCCGGCGCCGCCGCCGTGCCCCAAACGCCCGGCGCGCCCCCGCTGGCGCTGCCCGACCGGCCGTCGCTCGCCGTGCTCCCCTTCGCCAACATGAGCGGCGATCCGGAGCAGGAGTATTTCGCCGACGGCATGGTCGACGACCTCCTCATGGCCCTGTCGCGCGTGCGCTGGCTGTTCGTGATCGCCCGCCAGTCGAGCTTCGTCTACAAGGTGCGGATCGCCGACCTGCAGCAGATCGGCCGCGAGCTCGGCGTGCGCTACGCGGTCGAGGGCAGCGTGCGCAAGTCGGGCAACCGGGTGCGCATCGTCGCCCAGCTGGTCGAGACGGAGACCGGCTCCCATATCTGGGCCGACCGCTTCGAGGGCGACCTCAGGGACATCTTCGCCCTGCAGGACGAGATCACGGAGCGCATAGCCTCGGCCGTAGAGTTGAACGTCCAGCTCGCCGAGATCAGGCACGCGCGCGAGAAGCCGACCGAGAGCTTGACCGTAGTCGCCTCTCCCCGCGGGCGGGAAGAGGGAGAGCGGCGCAGGCGGGGAGAGGGGGACCACAAGAGGAACAAGGCATGGACCTCGACATCGTCGACGTGCTTCAGCGGCTGCTCGCAGCGGCGGCGGCCGGCGGGCTCATCGGCCTCAACCGGGACCTGGCAGACAAGCCCATCGGCGTGCGCACCCTCGCCCTCGTCTCGCTCGGCGCCGCCACCGTCAGCGTCGCCGGGATTCAGGTGCAGGGAATGGCCGAGAACGCCGACGCCTTGAGCCGGGTCGTGCAGGGCATCATCCAGGGCGTTATGGCCGGCATCAGCTTCATCGGTGCCGGCGTCATCCTGCGCGACCCCGGCGCGCGCAGCGTCGAGGGGCTGACCACGGCGGCGACGGTGTGGGTCAGCGCCGCGCTCGGCGTCGCCTGCGGCCTGGGCGCCTGGCGCACGATGGCGATCGCCACGCCGGTAATCCTGGCCGTGCTTTTCGCGGCGGGCTGGATCGACCGGCTGACGAAGCGCAACCGGAGCGGCGGCCCGGGCTGAGATCGCCGCCGCGGCGCAGCCGGCAGGCCGCGCGCCGGGGGGCGGGCGTGAGGGACGGCGGCAGGTGCTCGCGCCTCGGGGGACGCCCGAGCGGCTGCTGCCCGATGACGCAGGGAGTTGCCCCTGGCTAATTTTCCCTTACCCGCGCGCCGCAGCAATTGTCGAAAATCCTGGAATGACAAGGGCCGGGCGGCACAGGGGCGAGCTGCGGCCCGATCCCGGATCGATAGACTCTGCCAGTCGCACCGCACCTCTCATAAACCAGTAAGGCCTACAATCGGCCCCGCAAGCAAACCGCTGGGGGCTGCAGGAAATGATGGCCGAAGCCGCTGGAGCCGCAATCGCCGACGGCGAGGCCCTGCAGTTGACATCGACGGAGGCGATCCGGACGGACCGCGTGCACCCCCACCCGCGGCCGCCCGCAATCGTAATGTCGCGCGGGGCCGCCCGGACGGAGGTCGCTACCCGGGAGGACGCGCGCAGCCCAGGGCCGAAGCGCGCCCGCGGCTTCGATCCCGCTGGCCGCGAGAGCCGGGCCGTCCCGCGTCGTGCCGGCCTCCTCCAGTAGCGCCCGCCGCGCCGGAGCCACCATGCACGTCAGGGTGCTGCCCGACCTGAGCATTCGCGCCAAGCTAACATTGGGCTTCGCGGGCGCGTTCGGGCTCGTGCTCTGTATCGGCGTGCTCGCGCTCAGCCAGATCGACACAGTAAACGACGTCACCAAGGAGATGCGGAACGTCTGGCTGCCCAAGATCCGGGCGGTCGACCGCCTGCGGGCGACGGCGGGCGAGCACCGCGTCCTGGCGACGCGCCGCCTCCACAGCACCAACTTCCGCCACCTCGCCAGGATCTCGCGCGAGATGGCGGCCGTGCGCGTGGACATCGACCGCGAAATGGGCGGCTTCCGGGCCACCTTCGCGGGCACGGAACGCGATCTGCTCGAGGTCTTCCACGGGGCGTGGGAGTTCTATCGCGAGACCCTGAAGCAGGTCGAGGACCGGCTCGAGGCCGGCGAGCTCATCCGCGCCCACGCCCTCTTCGAGCAGCGGGTGATGCCGGCCTTCGAGCAGGCCGCCTACCGGCTCGAGCTGCTCAGGGGCTCCCTCGAGGAGCGCGCCAGGCAGGCCGAGCTCAGCGCCCAGGGGGCCCATGACCTGGCCGTCTCGCTGCTCGCCGTCCTCACCCTGCTTGCGGCGCTGGCGGCGCTGGCGGCGACGTGGTGGGTCTCGCGGTCCATCAGCCAGCCGCTCACGCGGATCAGCGACGCGATGCGCCGGCTCGTAGCGGGCGACCACCAGGTCGAGGTCCAAGATCTGTCGCGCCGCAGCGACGAGATCGGCGTCCTCATTCAGGCCGTCGAGGGCTACCGCGACGCCCTCGTCCGCAGCCATGGCCTGGCCGTGGCGGCAAAGCGCTCCGCGGAGGAGGCCACGGCGGCGCGCGCCCGCCTCGAGGAGGCGTTCGAGGTCGTCCCCGAGGGACTCGTCCTGTTCGACGCCGAGGACCGCTTCGTCCTGTGGAACGAGACGTACGCCAAGCTCTACGACAAGCACAAGCTCAGGGTGGGCGCGCGCTTCGAGGACGTGTTGCGGGAAGGCGTGGCCATGGGGCTCTACCCGGACGCGGTCGGCCGGGAGGAGCAGTGGATCGCCGAGCGCCTGTCCCACCACGGCGGAGACTACAGCCGGCACGAGCAGAGGCTCGCCGGCGGGCGCTGGGTGCGCATCCACGAGCGGCGCACGTCGGAGGGAGGCAGCGTCGGCGTGCGCATCGACATCACCGAGCTCAAGCGGCGCGAGCAGGAGCTCGAGGCGCAGTACACGAAGCTCGACGTCGCGCTCTCGGGCATGCCGCACGGGCTCGCCATGTTCGATGCGCAGGAGCGGCTCGTCCTCGCCAACGACCGCCTCGGCGAGATCTACGGCCACCCGCCGGAGCAGCTGAGGCCCGGCACGCCGCTGGCGGAGCTGGTCGCCCATCGCATCGACAGCGGCCTCTACGTCGGCGCCACCGTCGAGCAGGTCCTGCGCAAGATGCGCGAGCGCCTTGCCCGCGGCGCCCCGAGCCACATGACGAGAAAGCTCGGCAACGGACGCACCGTCACCGTGTCGATCAGGCCGCGGCCCGACGGCGGCTGGGTTACGGCCCACGAGGACGTGACGGAGCGCGAGGTGCTCAAGGAGCAGCTCAACGCGGCGCTCGACAACATGGCCCAGGCGCTGGCGATGTTCGATGCCGAGCAGCGGCTGATCATATCCAATGCGCGCTTCGCGGAGATTTTCGGGCTGCCCCCGGGAACGGTCCGGCCCGGAATGACCGCGCGCGAGATCCTGGAGGCGCGCGTCGCCAACGGCACCTATTGCGGCCCCTCGCCGGACGAGTACATCACCCAGCGCCTGTCGGTAATCCGGCGCGGGCGGCCGGCCACCGACATCGGGGAGCTGGCCGACGGCAGGATCATCGTCACCAACCATCAGCCGACCGCCGACGGCGGCTGGGTGGTGACCATCAGCGACATCTCGGAGCAGCGGCGGCTGGAGGCGCGCCTTGCGCACCTTGCCCTTCACGACGCGCTGACCGACCTGCCGAACCGGGTGTTCCTGCAGGACCGGCTGGAGGCCGCCCTTGCCACCGCCCGCGCCGACGAGCACGTCGCCGTCCTGTGCCTCGACCTCGACCGCTTCAAGGAGGTGAACGACAGCTACGGCCACACTGCCGGAGACGCCCTCATGCGGGAGGTGGCGGCGCGGCTGCGCGAGCGCGTGGCAAAGACGGCCATCGTCTCGCGCACGGGCGGCGACGAGTTTGCGATCGTGCACGTCCTCGGCGAAGGCATCGCCGAGGCCAGCGGCCTCGCCGCCGACCTCATCGAGGCGCTGAGCGCTCCCTTCCACATCGACGGCCACACTGTCACGACCGGCACCAGCATCGGCATCGCCGTCTCCCCCACGGACGGCTCGGACGCGGCGAGCCTGCTCAAGCGCGCCGACGTCGCCCTCTACCGCGCCAAGGTGGACGGCCGGGGCACCTACCGCTTCTTCGAGCCCGGCATGAACGCGCTGATGCAGGAGCGGCGCCGCCTGGAGCGCGACCTGCGCGGCGCCATCGCCCTCGGCCAGCTCGAGCTCCACTACCAGCCGCTGGTGCGCCTGTCGGACAACGAGGTGAGCGGCTTTGAGGCCCTCGTGCGCTGGAACCATCCCGAGCGCGGCCGCGTGTCGCCCGCCGAGTTCATCCCGCTCGCCGAGGAGACCGGGCTCATCGTCTCCCTCGGCGAATGGGTGCTCAGGCAGGCGTGTGCCGACGCCGCGCGCTGGCCGCGCCCCCTCAAGGTCGCGGTCAACCTGTCGCCGGTGCAGTTCAGGTCCCAGAGCCTGGTGCAGACGGTGCTCGGCGCGCTGACCTCGACCGGCCCGCCGGCGGCGCGGCTCGAGCTCGAGATCACCGAGTCGGCCCTGCTTCAGGACAGCGAGGCCACCCTCGAGGTGTTGCGCCGGCTGCACGAGCTCGGCGCCCGCATCGCGCTCGACGACTTCGGCACCGGCTACTCGTCCTTGAGCTATCTGCGCAGCTTCCCCTTCGACAAGATCAAGATCGACCGCACCTTCGTCGACGATCTCTCCAGCCGCAGGGCCGAATCGCTGGCCATCTTCGGGGCGATCACCAGCCTCGCCGGCAAGCTCGGCATGGTCACGACCGCCGAAGGCGTGGAGACGCGCGAGCAGGCCGAGATCGCGCGCGCGCAGGGCTGCACGGAGCTGCAAGGCTATTACTTCTGCCCCCCGCGCACCAATGCCGACATCACCCGCCTGTTTCTGGCCGAGCCAGCCAGTGCGGGAGCCGCCGCGTGACGAGCCGCTTTCGGTAATCCGGAGCCCGTGCGCCTCTGAGCCCGCGGAGCATGCGCCTGCCGAGGAATTCACCCGGACGCAGCGGAACCCCGACTAACGCCAATTGCGGCGGCGGCGCTCCCCTCCGGCACTCTGCAATCCACCGCGACACGTGAGGAGTCGTTGAGGCGCAGCTCGCGCAGCGCGAACATGCACCCATTTGGTTTTGTAATTTCTATGAGTCTGTCCGACTGATTCTTCAGCCAGCGCGTAGCCTTACGATCCGTCGGAGCATGAGGCGGATCATGCCGAGGATAATGAAGGCGGCGTGCGAGCGCGAGAGGTTCTCGAAGTCCCTGGCGAGCCTGCGGCAGCGGCCGAGCCA